>Ga0187890_10000004_pt1 | contig 170414 bp, 147 predicted proteins | sample June2016WEW_21_1_FD_133005 | JGI IMG/M metagenome (GOLD analysis project Ga0187890, IMG submission 133005) | Peatland microbial communities from SPRUCE experiment site at the Marcell Experimental Forest, Minnesota, USA - June2016WEW_21_10 | ecosystem: Environmental > Terrestrial > Soil >... | reverse complement strand
TGCACCTGAAATACCTGCTTCGCAATGTCCAGCCCTACAGCCGCTACCACCTTCATGGTTCGTCCTCCTCGTGGTGAGCCTATCAACTCACCTCTACGAGGCGGGTCCATCCCATTAGGTCATTCTCATGTTTGCCTCCTGAAATGTTGCCCCTGTGGGTGGGAACAAGCGCTTGGCGCCCAGAGCAGAGAACACAAGGCGCACGATAATACGAGCAGCGAAGTTTGTATTGAAACAGATTGACAGTTGATGAGACAGGTACCGTCCGTGACGGTCAGGAATCGTCTATATCCTTATTTTGTTCTACAACTTGTCTCACATCAAAAACTGTCTCGAAGACATGTCGATCGTCGGCTTTATTCAGCCGACACCGCAACGACCCTTGGGGGGCCAGGGGTTCCGTCTGTGACCGTTGTCCCCAAAACTATCTGCAGATTTGGCTCATTTCCATTGAGGCGCTCGTCCCTGGCAATGGCCTGCATAAGGCTGGGATCGGTGAGGAACTCGCCTGCGGTTTCGGTGCCATATGTATAGAGCCCACCGATCACAACGACAACATGCCCTGTCTCCGAATCCCTGATCCGGGAGATCAGGGCGAAATCCTCCAGTTTGGGGCTGTTTGCCCCGGTAGCCGGATCGCGAGGCTGGTTCGTACCCCAGCTCCAACTGCGTGAAGAGGGATTCTTCGCGTCGCGTATGTAGATAAGATGCCGGTCCGCGTCCATAGCCAGGCTGAAGCGCAACTGCCGGGTCAGGCGCAGGCTCCACTCGTTATTGAAGGCCCCAATGAGAACGACGGCGCCGTTGCGGAGGTCAGAGAATGAACTCTCATTGCCTCTTCGGATGAGGACCTGCTTGTTTCGAGCCTCAAGCACGCCAACGACCTTGGCAATGGTCACCGTGTCGGCGAAGGGAACCGTTTGCGATGAGTCGGAGCTGGGCACGGGGGTGACGGGACTTCCATTTCCGCCCACGTCGGGTACGGTCGGCGGGCCATTCGGATGATCGCCCACCACGAGCAGCACCGGGCCCGGTGTATCCAGCACGGGTTTCCAGAACAGGTCTTCGGGATTGGCCCTATGGATCCACGTGTATGCGGAGAACGCTGCGGCGGCAACGACAACCGCTGCGAAAGCGCCGATATACGATCGCTTCCACCAGGCCGCCGGCTTCCTCAATCCACTTACAGGAACTGGCCCAATTTGAATGTGCGCGGCATGGCTTTCAAAGAGCGGCTCAGGCTGCTCCGTCTCGATCTCAGTTTCTATGCCGATGTGCCGGGTTTGCCCGGGGAGTGTAAACCGGGGAACATATGAACCCGGAATGAGGCCCATGCGCAGTTCGGAGCGATGCTTTTCATCAACGTAGTAGGATGCCAGTCTTTTGCGCAGCTCTGTGGCCGCTGTGCGCACAATATGATCGAGGTTTGTGTCGTACGATGGGTCTCTGCCGAAGACCTCTACGCCGATGGTGCGTTCCTTGATCTGATCCGCGGATCCGTTCAGCGTCATTTCCACCACGTATCGGAGGAAAGCGACGGATCGCTTGCTGGAGCGGAAGACCTCATCGCGAACCAGCAGTTCAAGCTGCGCGCGGATCATCTCCGCGGTCAGTTCCGGCGTGGTTCCGTACTGCGCTTGAGCCTCGATCATCGCACATCCAGTGACAGCGATTCTAGCACGATCATTCAAGGACTTGGCGCTGCTCAGCGAGTTGGGCGGCGTGCTTGCAAGTGCTTGCAAACGCAGGCCAGAGCCATCTTTCGGAGGCCTTCGGCTGGCGGTATGTTCTTTCGCGGAGGGGATCGTTTTCGCTATGGATCGAGGAAATCCGGCTCGAGTACTCTTAACGATCGACTGCGCTTGGGTGCTCGAAAATGTGGCCCATTTTTTCCTGCTTCGTTCGGAGATAGCGCTCGAAGCTTTCCTGGCTTTCGACCTCTGCTGAGACGCGCTCGGTTACGGTGATCCCCGCGGCCTCCAATGCAGCAACCTTTTCGGGATTGTTTGTCATCAGGCGCACGCTCGAGACTTGGAGCAGCTTCAACGCTCCCACCGCCAGGTCGTAATCGCGGCAGTCGGCGGCGAAGCCCAGCTCCTCATTCGCCTCCACGGTGTCGCGTCCTTGGTCCTGCAGTTCATAGGCTTTCAGCTTGGCCATCAGGCCGATCCCGCGGCCCTCCTGCTGCTCGTAAAGCAGAATGCCGGCGCCCTCTTTGGCGATCTTCGACAATGCCATCTCCAATTGCAGCCGGCAGTCGCAGCGCAAGGAGCCGAAGACGTCGCCGGTGAGGCACTGCGAGTGAATGCGGACCAAAGGCGGCGCGGCATGAATGTCGCCCATCACCAGTGCCACCAGATCCTCGACCGTCCGGGCCGGGTCACATCCCGGCTGTGCCTCGCTCCGCGCTCCCTCGAAGCCCAGGATGCGAAAGTTACCCCAGCGCGTGGGGAAATCGGCTTCGGCGACCTTTCTTATGCTTTCTAGTGCCATGCTTTTATTCTACGAGGCAGTCGCTCCCGGCGCGGCGCCGTGCTGTCCAAACCGGTTGCTGCGCCGCAATTTGCCGGGAATGATGGCCCGTCGAAGGCTTCCAGGGTTTGATTGCGTATTAGATTCTCGCGAGTGCGGCGCGGTACATTGATCGTGTGACAGACAACCTTATCTGGATCACGCTGCTGGTGAAGCTGGGCGTGGTCGCCTCGGTGGCCAGCGTACTGGCGCGCGTGACCACTTTCCGGCGCCTGTTTTTTGCCGAGAGGCGAAGTCATCGGCAGACCCTGGCTTTGCTGGCTTTCTTCCTGGCGCCGCTTACTCTTGGGGTTTGGTTGCGGTTTCGGGTTCCCAACTTTCTCGCCGCCGACATTTCTTTTGAAACCGTGATCCTGCTGGGCCTGCTGGTCGGGCCCGGCTGGGCCATGCTCAGCGGCGGAGTGTTGTCAGTCCCCGCAGTTCTGCACCACGAATATCTGGCGCTGCCGTTCGACGTTCTTTTGGGTCTCGCCGCGGGTATGATCGGTCGCTTTGTGGAGAAGGAAGAGATCTGGTCCTTCACGCCGTTTATTGACCTCAGCCTCTACCGCTGGGTACGCCGCAACCTGATCAAGCCGCGCATCGATCGCCAGTTCCTCCTCCTGGTTTTGATTGCATTTATGGAGGTGGCTCGAGACTGGATCGCCTACGCCTTCCCTCATCGCCTCTTCGCCCTGCTCGCGAGCAATCTCTGGCTGCAAGCGCTGGTGTGGCTGTGCGCGCCGATTTCGGTGGGAGTCGCCATTAAAGTGTGGAATGCCCTGCGCGTTGAGATGTCTCTCGAGGAACAGAAGCGCCTGGTGCTCGAAGCGCGCCTCGACGCTCTGCAGCGCCAGATCAATCCTCACTTCCTCTTCAACACGCTTAACTCCATTGCCTCGCTGGTGCGCAGCAAGCCGGAGATGGCCCGCCAGATGACCGTCAAACTGGCCAGCATTCTTCGCGCGCTGCTCAAGGATCACGACGCCTACGTGCCTTTGCGCGACGAATTGAAATTCACCGACGATTACCTCGACATCGAGGTCGTCCGATTTGGTGCCGATAAACTGCGCGTTGAAAAGGATATCGACCCGCGAACGCTGGAGGTCTTGGTGCCCAGCATTCTGCTGCAGCCGCTCGTCGAGAACAGCATCAAGCATGGCCTGGAACCGCGCATTCACGGCGGTACGGTCACCTTGCGCAGCCGCCTGGAGGGCGACAGGATTTCCATCGAAGTCTCCGATGACGGCGTCGGCATGAGCGGGCGTCCCGAATCCGCGATTCGCCGCACCGCCTCAGGGATCGGCATGAAGAATGTTCAGGAGCGGCTGGAGGTTCTTTACGGCAACCAGGCGAGTTTCAACGTGGTCAGCAACCCTGGCCGCGGTACGGTTGTCTCCATCGAGATTCCGGCCAACCTGCCTGATTAAGCCTGAAAGCCGGAGCATTACGGGAGAAATGGAGGAACGAATGAAAGGACAAGAACGCGAAGTTCATGCACCGGTGCGTCTTGAAGAGATTGGGCAGATCGCAGTCACAGTTAGCGATCTCCAGCGATCGAAGGAGTTCTACCAAGATATTCTCGGCATGCAGTTCCTCTTCGATGCTGGCACGATGGCTTTCTTTCAGTGTGGAAAGATTCGTTTTGCCATCGGAACCTCAAGCACGCCAGTCGCGCCGAGCGGAACCATCGTGTATTTTCGGGTTCCCGACATCCATTCAGCACATGAGACGCTTGCCGGTAAGGGAGTGGTTTTCATTCAGGAACCGTTTCGAGTAGCACGGATGGCCGATCACGATCTGTGGCTTGCTCCATTCCGCGATCCGGACGGCAACCCCATCGAGCTTATGTGCGAACTGCCACACGCCGCTGTGTAGGCGATCGGCGCACTGTTCGGCGGGCGAAGATTCAGATCACGGGATATTGTCCGCCGGCTTGGCGGATTTGTGGCCGCATGGCGCCTGCAGCCGATTCTGCTGCATCCACGTGTTCAACTCATCTTGTCCAAGCGTGTCTGTAAAACCGATCCACCGCGGCGGCAGCGCGAAGACGTGCTGGCTGTTTTGGCCCAGCTTGCTTGGTCCGATGGGCGCCGCGCTTACCGCCATGTCAACATCCTCCACTTGCTTCCACTGCGCCGGTGTGAAGATCATGATGGGAATGTCCTGATAAGGGTTCTCCTTGGTCCATTTGGGATTGCGAATGAGGATTTGCGGCCCGTGGACCTCTAGGCCAGAACTAAGAATCGTCCCGCTCCATTGTTCGGAGACACTCGTGTAGCCTTTCCAGCTCTCTGGGAGGGAAAAGCAGAAACCGTACTCCGCGTTGCGATAAATGATCGAACCTTGCTGCGGGGTTGGTTTCGGCATCGGTGTTGGGGCGCTTTGCGCGCTCGCCAAAACCGGCAGCATCGCGGAGCAGGCAGCAAGGATGGGAAGAACGGAATGGAATCTCATGTGCGACTCCCTTCGCAAATGATGACAGTCCGATGGAAACTGCAGGATAACCGGTCACTTCCGCACACAATGGCAGATTCCCTCTGTTGGCCGGCGCAGTTGATTGTATTCTCAATGCATGGTGCGCTTCACTGTGCTGGCTTCGGGCTCCAAAGGAAACAGCACGGTTGTCTCCGGCGGGCGCACGCGCATCCTCGTTGACGCAGGGCTGAGCTGCCGAGAACTTTTCCGGCGCATGAAGCTCGCTGAAGAAGCTCCTGAGACCCTGGATGCCATTGTGATCACGCACGAGCATCAGGACCACGTCAACGGCCTGGCTGTGACCGCGCGCAAACTTGGCATTCCGGTTTACTTTACTGAGCCCACGCACCGAGCCTGGATGCGCTGGCTCACCCCGCGCCGCCAGATGACCTACGCTCAGTGGCTCGAACAGTGTCGTAAACAGGCCGCCGAGCGTGAGGCCGAGCCGGAATCTTCGGTCGTGGATGCCGCAGCCGAAGAGGTCGATCCGGAAGAAGCCGAGACCGAAGAAGCCGAGACCGAGTGTCAAACCAATGGCGCCGGAGCATCCCAGCCCGCAGATGCGGGGCCGGGCCCGACCGAGAATGCTGAGTCGACGAAGCCGCCTTCGTTGAAGGAAGATCCCACGTGGTTACCGGCGGTCGAGTATTTCCGCGCCGGCGAGCCGTTTACCATCGGCGATATTTCGCTCAGCCCATTCACGATTCCCCATGACGCCGCCGATCCCGTCGGTTTTGTTCTTAGTTCCGAAGGCGTCCGCATGGGCTTTGCCACGGATCTCGGCTACGTTCCGCCCAACGTGAAACAGCAACTCCGGAACCTCGACCTGCTCCTGCTCGAGTCCAATCATGACCTGGAAATGCTCCGCGACGGCCCTTACCCCTGGTCGGTGAAGCAAAGGGTGCTTTCCCGCGTCGGCCACCTCTCGAATGACGCCACAGCCGAGTTCCTGTCGACCGCCTACGACGGCCAGGCGGCCTACGTAATCCTGGCGCATCTCTCTGAAAACAATAATCTTCCTGAGCTCGCCAGGGTTGCGGCCGAACGTGCCTTGCTGGGCCGGGCAAGCCTTCTCGCCAACCGATTGTTACTGGCCGAGCAACACCAGCCACTTTCGGCTATTCGTTTCTAGCCAAAAAGAATACAATCAATGTAAGTTACGGCCCAAAGTAGTGGTGAAATGGGGCCGGGCAAGATGCCAGGTAATCGATCCTGGCAAGCTGTTTTTTCGGGACGTTGTGCATCGGTCACCGGTGATCCGGCGTCCAATAGGCAGCTTCACCCGATCCGCGGGTGGAAGCTCCGTGGTTGAACTGACTTTCTTTGCAGGGTGACTCTTTATGTCTACACTGGCCAATAAGTGTACCGACCGGGTTGTAGGCGCAATCTTGGCAAGCTGGCGCTATGACATTTCGGGGATCTCCCCGGAGATGCGCCGCGATTACGAAAGTCATTTTGCCGAGTGCGCCCACTGCCGCGCACGCCAAAAATTCCATCGCAGCCTCGACGTCTCACTGGCCGTCTTGACGTCGACTGCTGCGCTTTTTTTCCTCTTCGCACTCGCGGTCTTTGAGCACATCAAGCCGCTGGAGCATGTTGCCTTCAAGGTCCTGGGTCTGGACATCTTCGACATGTACCATATGTTGATTTCAGCAGGCATCGCCGGGTTCTGCTTCTCGCTGATCGCTTTAGCGTTGGTGCTGATGGCCACGCCGGCCCCATCGTATTTGGGCGGCATCGCCGCGGAACGTGCGCGCTTGATTGAGCAGCACTTGCCCGCGGCCATTAAGTCGCTCCGTCCTCGCTGATACCGAACTCAAGGTTGCAATTCGAAAGGCCTCCCAATGTGGGAGGCCTTTTTGCGTTCGGAGATGAATGCACCTTAGGCGCTGGCGCAGTGGCGTAAAAGCGAAGCGACGATTCCGTATAATTGAAGTGAATCATCAAAGAAAAAAAGAGATTCCGACTTAGGAAAGAGAGTTTCGCATGTATAAAGTCGTCTTGTTGCGTCATGGAGAGAGCATCTGGAATAAGGAAAACCTGTTCACCGGCTGGACGGACGTTGACCTGTCAGACAAGGGCAGGGAAGAGGCCACGCGGGCCGGCCTGACTTTGAAGGAGCAGGGATATACCTTCGACATCGCCTACACCTCGGTGCTGAAGCGCGCGATCCGCACTTTGTGGATCACGCTCGACCAGATGGACCTGATGTGGATTCCCGTCCAGCGCGACTGGCGGCTGAACGAACGGCACTATGGTGCGCTGCAAGGCCTGAACAAAGCGGAGACGGCCGCGAAATACGGAGAGGACCAGGTCAAAATCTGGCGGCGCAGCTACGACATTCGCCCGCCAGCGCTCGAAGAGTCCGATCCGCGCTATCCGGGGAAGGACCCGCGCTATCACGGGCTTACCAAGCAAGAGTTACCCCTGAGCGAATGCCTGAAGGACACGGTCGACCGCTTTCTGCCTTGTTGGCACGAAGTGATCGCTCCCAGCATTCGGTCTGGGAAGAAAGTGTTGATCGCGGCCCATGGCAACAGCCTGCGCGCGCTCGTGAAGTATATCGAGGACATTCCCGACGACAAGATTGTCGATCTCAACATTCCAACAGGCGTGCCCATGGTGCAGGAACTCGACGAGAACCTGAAATCGATTCGCCATTATTATTTGGGCGACGCCGCGCAAATTGAGCAGGCAGTCAATAAAGCAAAGAGCACGGGCGCGAGCCGGTAAAGACAAGCAGTGGCGGCCGAATCATCGGACGATCGCGGCAAACAGAAACAGGGCAGAGCATCGCGCTCCGCCCTGTTTCTATTTCGATCGTCGATTGCTTACTCGTTGTAGTTCAGGCCTTCGAGTCCAAGGTAGACGGCACCCGATCCCAGCTCCTCCTCGATGCGGAGCAGCTGGTTGTACTTCGAGATGCGGTCGGTGCGGCTCACCGAGCCGGTCTTGATCTGCCCTACTCCGGTAGCCACCGCTAGGTCTGCGATGAACGTGTCCTCGGTTTCGCCCGAACGATGCGAAATGACCGACGTATAGCCGTATCGCCGGCCAAGCTCGATCGCCTCCAGCGTTTCGGTCACCGTGCCGATCTGGTTGAGCTTGATGAGAATGGAATTGGCCACGCCCTCTTCAATGCCGCGCTGTAACAGCTTGATGTTGGTGCAGAAGATGTCGTCGCCGACTAACTGGATGCGGCTGCCCAACTTGTCGGTCAGGATTCTCCACCCCGCCCAGTCTTCCTCGGCCAGGCCATCTTCGAGCGATACGATCGGGTACTGGCGGATCCAGTTCTCGTAGAAATCGACCATCTGCTCGCTGGTCAGCTCGCTCTTGTCGCCCTTCTTGAACACGTACTTTTTCTTCTCGGTGTCATAGAACTCGCTCGACGCGGGATCGAGCGCAATGGCGATCTGCTCGCCCGGCTTGTAACCGGCCTGCTCAATGGCTTCAAGGATCAGTTCGATGGCTTCGGCATTCGATTTAAGCGACGGCGCAAATCCGCCTTCGTCGCCGACCGCGGTGTTGTAGCCCTTCTTCTTGAGCACGCTCTTCAGCGTGTGGAAGGTCTCTGCCGCCCAGCGCAATGCTTCGCTGAAGCGCTCCGCGCCGACGGGCATAATCATGAATTCCTGAAAGTCTACGTTCGAGTCGGCGTGCGCTCCGCCGTTCAGTACATTGAGCATCGGCGTAGGCAGCACACTGGCGTTCACGCCACCCAAGTAGCGATACAGCGGAATCTCCAGCGTCTGCGCAACGGCGCGGGCGGTTGCCATTGAGACGGCCAGAATCGCATTCGCGCCCAGCTTGCTCTTGTTCGGCGATCCATCCAGCGCGATCATCGACTGGTCAATCAGTCTTTGATTCGCGGCGTCCATTCCTTCCAACTCGGGCGCAATCACCGTTTCCACATTGGCGACGGCCTGCAGCACGCCCTTGCCCATGTAGTGGCTCTTATCGCCGTCGCGCAGTTCCACGGCCTCATGCTCGCCGGTCGAGGCGCCCGATGGCACAATCGCGCGGCCCATCTCGCCGCTTTCCAGAATGACGTCAGCCTCCACGGTCGGGTTTCCGCGCGAGTCCAGAACTTCGCGGGCACGAATGGCAACAATCTCAGTCATATTGCTCCTCAAAATGCGGTGCTGCAGCCGGTCATTCAGTTGGGGACGGCGATCCACGGCCAGGGCTTCTCCGGCGGCACTATGTATGGTGTCCAAAAGCCCCTGCGTGTGCAAATTCACAAACCCAGAGCGCATTTAATTCGAAGCCTCAGTTGTCGAGTCGACGCGACCATCAGGAAGCGGCGACCCCGAAGAAAGCAAGCGAGGGCTCTGTAGCTCTGGTTTTGCCGTAAAGTGCCTCTCCGTCCAGCGGAAAATGCTTGTGGAAAAAATGGCTCTATCCGTTCGGATTCTAACAAACCGGTTGTGGATCGCCCCTGTGGCGACGGTCACACGTCGATGAGTGGTCGCGGCGCGGCCCCAAAAGGTAACTATCTTGATTCTTGCTGTCCTCGGCACACGCTGATCATCCACCAATTCGCCATTGCCCAATGTCACGCTACGCTTACATTGGCTGGTTTTACGCCTGCGGCTGGATAGGGGCTGCGGGTGCAGAACTTTCCCGTCCCCGCAGGGTCTAACTGAGGTAAGGAGATCTTTGCTTCGGGAGAGGAGATCGGGATGAAACGGACCGTCGTTGTCTACGTTGTTTTGGCCACTGGTGCGGCGCTGTTGGGAGCGCAACAGGCAAACCAGTCTTCCCCGTACACGGGCACTTCCAACCCGCCCCCCGATGACACCATTTCCACTCCTGCGCCGGAGCCTACGCCCCAAGCCAAGCCATCTCCAAGCCACTACACGGCCGCTCAGCCACCGGCACAGGCACAGCCGGCGCAGCGCTCTCTCGACGGCTCGCTCTACACAGTCCCGACGAGCGATAGTCCCGCCAACGCCGGTCCGGCGAGCAATATGCCGGCGAGCAACATGCAGGCTAACCAGGCCGACGGCACCGACGACGGCATCGTGCAGGTGGCGCCGGATGCGTTCGCCGCGCCTGCGTTGAACGAGCGCGCGATCACGAGCGATCCCGATGGTGACATCGTTCATCCGGCTCCGCTTCCGCCAGGAACCCTGGGCGACGGCGCTGTGATCCGTGTTCGTTTGATGGATCGCCTCTCAACGGCTATGAACGAGAGCGGCGACGCGTTCCGCACTCGCGTTGTGTCCGACGTGATTCAGGACGGTCAGGTTCTTATTCCCGCGGGTGCGGAAATCGACGGCAAAGTCGCCTCAGTATCGAGCGGTCACTTTGCGGGCCACGGCTCCATGCGCCTGCAACCTGAGTTCGTAATTCTCGCCGACGGTTCGCGATTCCATATGTACGCTGAGACCACTGGCGCGCCGGGCTCGAACGATCGTGTGGGAGGCGAAGGCGCTATTACGCCAGGCTCGCGTTTGAAGAAAGTCGGCATCGAATACGGTGCTGTGGCCGGCGCGGGCATCGTAACAGGCGCCATGATCGCCGGGCCCGGTGGAGCGCTGGCGGGCGGAATTATCGGCGCAAGCGTCATCACGGTCCATCTGCTGGTCGATCATCCGCAGGCAACACTGGATGACGGCACGGTCCTGCTGTTCACGCTTAGTGAGCCGCTCCATCTAGTTCCTGCGGCTCAAACCGGCAATTAGGTTCTGCCAAGGCAACCGGGAGCGCGGCGAGAGCCGGTCTTCCCGGACCCAGGAGGTGAGCAATGAACTGTAGTCAACTACTGGAACGGCGCACGGCAACGAATTGGGAAAGACCCGCACAAAGCGATCGGAACTTCACCGAGAGGCCCGAGCCGCAGTCCACGGAGACCTATCGCTGGAGTACGGTGCGATTCTCCTCGGTCGGGCAAACGCTCGCGTCCCGGTTCGCGCCAACCTTCAAGGGGTCGAACTAACCGGCACTCCTGCCTGCCAGAACTGCGTACGCCGAGCTGAATCGAGCCCAAGCACGGTCGAGAGCCTGCTCCTCCCGCGGGCAGGCGGAATGTTCTCTCGCCATCGGCCGGTCCGCAGAACAATCCTTCGTACCTCGAATCGTCCACGTTCCGCATTGACACTTTGGAGCTGAGACCTAGAAGCTGAAAGCTGCAAGTTCTCACTTGTCTAAAGGCTGAAGGCCCGTACGTATATGGATAAATTCGTTATTCGCGGAGGCAATCCGCTCGTCGGCACCATTCGCGTCTCCGGCGCCAAGAACTCGGCATTGCCCTGCATGGCCGCAGCCATCCTCACCGAGGATGAAGTCACCCTCGAAAACATTCCCCAGGTGCGTGACATTGAAACCGAGCGGCGGCTGCTGGCCTCCATGGGCGCGGAGGTGGAACTGCGCGAAGGCGAGCTAAAAGACCGCACCACGATCAGTTGCCGCAGGCTCTCAGATCCCGTCGCCCGCTATGAAATCGTCAAGACCATGCGCGCCAGCTCGCTCGTGTTGGGACCGCTGATTGCTCGTGCCGGCGTGGCCCGCGTGGCCATGCCCGGCGGCTGCGCCATCGGCGGCCGTCCCATTGACTTGCACATTAAGGGGCTGGAAAAGATGGGCGCGGTGATTGGGCAGGAGCACGGCTATCTTGAGGCGCGCGCGGATCGCCTGCGCGGCACGCATCTCGTTTTTGACAAGATCACCGTCACCGGTACTGAAGACCTGCTGATGGCCGCCGTACTTGCCGAAGGCGACACGGTGATGGAAAACTGCGCTCGCGAACCGGAAGTCGTCGACCTGGCTGCGCTGCTCTCCGCCATGGGCGCGCAGATTGACGGCGCTGGCACGGCCACGATCCGCGTGCACGGGGTGAGCAGCCTGCATGGCGCACGCTACCGCATTAACCCCGATCGCATCGAGGCGGGAACCTTTCTCATCGCCGGCGCGATCACCGGCGGCGACCTCATTGTCGCAAACTGCAACACGTCTCACCTTGGCGCCGTGATGGCCAAGCTTCAGGAGGCTGGCGCGCGCATTGACGTTCTCGGCCCCGATTCGATTCGCGTCCGCGCCTCCGAACTGCGCGCCGCCGACATCTCCACCGAAGAGTATCCCGGCTTTCCCACCGATATGCAGGCGCAGTACATGGCCCTCGCCACGCAGGCTGAGGGCGTGAGCCAGGTCCGCGAGAATATCTTCGAAAACCGCTTTATGCACGTGCAGGAGCTGGTCCGCATGGGCGCCAACATCAAGGTGGACGGAAGTGCCGCCACGGTACGCGGTCCGGCCCGGCTCACCTCCGCGGCCGTGATGTGCTCCGACCTGCGCGCCTCCGCCTCGCTGGTTCTGGCCGCTTTGGTGGCCGAGGGTGAGTCGATTGTCGATCGCGTCTATCACATGGATCGCGGCTACGAGCGGTTCGAGGAGAAGCTGATCGGCGTCGGAGCCCAGATCCAGCGCCTCGGCAATGTTTTTTCACCCAGGGAGCCGGAAGCCGTTGTCGGCTAACCGTGCGACGCCGGAGCGCATCTCAATTGAACGGAGTGGTTGGCGATCCGCTTTTTTCAACAATGCGCGACGAATGCCCATCCATAGGGTTGATACTATTAGTCGCCAGGAAAAGGCTCCCCGATTCCGGCAGATCTAAACCACGGAGGTTTAAGATTCCTGTGAAGAAGACAATTTTGGCAGGGTTGCTCGCTTTCTGTCTCACTCCTGCGGCCGCATTTGCGCAGATCGTCGTCCGCATTGCTCCGCCGCCGCCAATCGTTGAGCATCACGAGCATCCATCGCATCCAGGATGGGTGTGGGTTGACGGCTATCATCGCTGGGACGGCCACCACTACGTTTGGGTGCATGGCTATTGGGCTCATCCGCCGCATCCCGGCGGCGTTTGGGTCGCCCATCACTGGGAACGGCGCGGAGACGGCTGGGTTCTGGTCGAAGGCCACTGGCGGTAAACCGAACCAACAAGAAGAAAGCGGGGCGCAAGCCCCGCTTTTCTGCTTCCTGAGTGCCGTTCAGTGTAGCAGCGGACTGTCCGTTATTTGATCTCGATGACGTCCGACGCCGCTGCGGCGGCTTTCTCGGCCTGCTCCATTACCTTTTCCGCCATTGTGTAGAACGCGGCTGCCTGGGGGCTCTTCGGTCCCGCAAGCGCAACCGGCATTCCGCGGTCGCCGCCTTCCCGGATGGCAGGGATGAGTTCGATCGCTCCCAAAAACGGCACGTTGAATTGCTTGGCCGTGCGCTCCGCGCCACCGCGCGAAAAGATGTCGATCTCGTTGTGGCAATGCGGGCAGGTAAAGTGGCTCATGTTCTCCACGATGCCTAGGACCTCCACGTTGACCTGAGCAAACATCTCGAGAGCCTTGCGCGCGTCCTCGAGGCTGACGTCGCTGGGTGTAGAGACAACGATCGCACCGGTGAGAGGCACGGTTTGCACAAGCGAAATCGCCACGTCGCCCGTCCCCGGCGGCAGATCGACAATAAGATAATCGAGTTCACCCCAGTTCACCTGCTGCAAGAACTGGCGGATGATCTGGTGCAGCATCGGACCGCGCATCACCAGCGGCTTGTCGCCTGGAGAGATGTACCCAATCGAGATTGTCTTCAGGCCATGCGTCAGGTTGGGCTCGATCATGTTGCCTTCGCCAATCTTCGGCGCCTGCGAGCTGCCCATCATCAGCGGCACGTTGGGCCCGTATACATCCGCGTCCATCAGCCCCACGCGCTGGCCCAGTTTGCTCAGAGCGATGGCCAGGTTCACGGCCACCGTGGTTTTTCCCACGCCGCCCTTGCCGGAACCGACTGCGACAATCTTCGAAACGCCGGGCAAAGCCACCGGCGAAGGCATGGTAGGGGAATGAGCCACAGAATTACTCCTTTTCCAGCAACCCTCTCCGCGGGATCTTGCATGCTCGCTATCCGCGCTTTTCACAGCTCGCAGCGAGGGTTAGTCGTCTCACTAAAATTTTACAGGACCGATGCATTTCGCTTTCGCCGGCTCAAGCGTCGCCGCAATTTCTGCGCCCGCCACGCGCGCCAGAATCGCATGCAGTTGCCTCACACCCTCCGTCAGCGAGGCGGGTCCCGGTTGCAAAATCGCTCCCGACGGCACCTCGTAGACGTGTCCGTTTCGCACTGCACTCGTCTCAGACCATCCTGAGCGCGAGCATATCTCGTCCTTGTTCACTTTCTTGCCGCACCACAAAGCCAGAATCACGTCAGGATTACGGGCCACCACGACCGCCGGATCGACGACGCGGTCCTTTGCCTTTCCGCACGCGCGCAGCTCCGGGAAAATCACATCGCCGCCGGCAATCTCAATCAGCTCCTCGACCCATTGAATACCGCTGATGAGAGGATCATTCCATTCCTCGAAGAACACGCGCGGCCGGCGCAGGAAGGACTTCGCCGACGTGGCAATCTCCGCAAGCCCGCGCTGCAGCTTTTCCATCAGATCCAGTCCAGCCTCCGGCTTCCCAACGATGCGCGAGAGCACAACAATCATGTCGAAAATCTCCGCGATGCTGCGCTGGTTGAAATTCATCACGGTCGCGCCGCGCAAAACAAGCTCGCGCGTAATCTCGGCCTGCACGTCGGAGAAAGTCAGAATTAAATCCGGCTTGAGGTCGAGAATAGCCTTGAAATTTGCGTCGCGGAACGCCGAAACCCGTGGTTTGCTTCGCGCCTCCGCTGGCCGATGCGCGTAGCCTGAAACGCCGACAATCCGGTCCTGTTCGCCGAGCATATACAGAATCTCCGTCGTCTCATCGGTCAGGCAAATAATGCGTCGAGGGAATCCTGCGTAGCTCGGCAAAGAGGGAAGGGAAGCTGGCATAGAGAAATCCGTAATGAGAGAGATGCGTGCTTCTGCGTTTCGGAGAGGCGCCAAGGAAAATCGATGTGGGCCGCAGTGTCAGGCAGGGTTTTCCTGCTCGTTCGCCAGCGCCGCCACAGCCAGCTTGCCCTCGGTCCGACGCACGCTTTCCCGTTCGCGATGTTCGCGTCGCCGCAAAGCATCCTCATAACGCCGCACCTCGTCCGGCGTCTCCGGCTTCAGCTGCGGGACCTTCTGAACGCGTCCTTGTTCGTCGACCGCAACAAAAACCAGGTACGCGCTGGCTACGTGCGCTACCTCGCCGGTCCGCGTGTTTTCCGCCCACACTTTCACGCCCACTTCCATCGAGCTCGTGAATGCACGGTTTACGCTCGACTTCAGCGTGACCAGGTCGCCCAGGCGCACCGGGCGGATGAAGTCGATGTGGTCCATAGATGCCGTCACCACGTTAGTTCTTGCGTGCCGATAAGCGGCCATGGCTCCGGTCAGGTCAATGAAGTGCATGAGCCGCCCGCCCAGCAGATGGCCCAGCATATTGGTGTCGTTGGGTAGCACAATTTCGGTCTTCTCTGACTGCGTGCTGGCCACCGTGCGCACCTTGGGGTGCAGCTCCTGGCTACTCATGCCGCCTCCATTTCCACTGTTTCTTCTCGCGATCTTCATAGCGCGCCAGTTAAAATAGAACCAGCGGCTGTTTTGGCCCGGACGTTTTGCCCGCCCTTCTATCTTCCAGTGTGGGACAATCCGCGGCAAAACCGCAAATCCTTACGGCCCGATCAAGCAAAAACGGCCGGACACAGGCAAAATGGATAAAGTCGCAGGATTGAGAGAGATTCTCGCGCTCGACCCAAAGAACAGCTTCGCCCGTTACGGAATCGCCATGGAATTGGCGAGCCGCGGCGAAATCAGTGCTGCGATCTCAGAATTTGATACACTCTTAGCCAACGATCCTGATTACACCCCAGGCTATTTCATGTCAGCGCAGACTTTGGCCGGCGCGGGCAGAAAGCCGGAGGCTGTTGGACGGCTCAGAGCTGGCATTGCTTGTGCCGCGCGAAGCGGTAACACCCATGCCCTTAATGAGATGCAGACGATGCTTGGCGAGATGGAGATGCGGGAGTAGCCCACCGGCCTCAGCGCAAATTGACTCTCCTATCCGCAGCGAGATCCAAATTCAGGCGCCGCACCGCATCCATTTGATTCCAGGGGCTTGCCCCAGACATCCCTCATGCATCTTAGGCGTCTAAAGGAGCAATATGGCGAAATACTCGATCGTTGTTCCCTTTCACAACGAAGAAGAGAACGTAACCATCCTGTATGCCCGGCTCAAGCAAGTCATGGAACAGGTGGACGAGTCCTTTGAATTGATACTCGTCGACGACGGGTCAAGCGACCGCACGTTCAAGCTCCTGGAGGAGGTGGCTGCCGTCGATAGCCGCGTTCTCATCGTCAAGCTTCGCCGCAACTTCGGCCAGACCTCCGCCCTGGCCGCCGGTTTCGATCATGCCTCGGGAGAATTTGTTCTGGCCATGGATGGAGACCTGCAGCACGATCCCAATGACATTCCCGCATTTATAGAAAAACTTGATGAGGGTTATGACGTCGTTTCCGGCTGGCGCAAAGTCCGCATCGACAACTTCATCCTTCGCCGCATTCCCTCCGCCTGTGCCAACTGGATTATGGCGCGGCTCTCCGGAGTTCCCATTCACGACTTTGGCACGACCTTCAAAGCCTATCGCCGCGAGGTCATCCAGAACATCCCGCTTTACGGCGAGATGCACCGTTTCATTCCCGCCCTCGCCAGCTTGTACGGCGCATCCATTTGCGAGATACCCATCCGCAATTTAAAACGCGTTCGCGGCAAAAGCCACTACGGCCTGGGCCGGACTTTCCAGGTCATCTTTGACCTGATGACCATTCGTTTCCTGCTGAAGCACATGAGCCGTCCGCTCCATTTCTTCGGCGGCTGTGGCGTCTTAGCCATGTTTGCCGGCAGTGTCATGGCCGCGATCCTATTGGGAATGAAGTTGCTCAATCCTCATTTGGACCTGATGGAATTACACGGCCCCATGTTCGTCATTGCCTCTGTCCTCATCGTCTCAGGCATTCAGTTGCTCGCTCTCGGGCTGCTCGGTGAATTGCAGGTGCGCCACTACTACAGTAGCCAGCGCCCCACGTCTTACACCATCGACCGCCTGGTGCGACTGGAATCCTCTGACGAGCGGACCTTGCTCTCGGAAAGCAAGGACGAGAACCTCTGATCGCCGAGCTGAGTTTTTCTATTTCCTTGCCGTAGCCCGCCCTCAAGGTTCATTCTTGAGCAAGTCATGAAAGCCATCCAGATCCAGTCGACCGGCGGGCCTGAAGTGCTGCAGCTTGTCGACCAGCCCATCCCTCAACCTGGATCCGGCCAGGTTCTCATCCGCATTGAGGCCACCGGCGTCAATTTCATCGAGGTCTACTTTCGCAAGGGCGTTTACAAAGCTTCGTTCCCCATGATCCCGGGCAGCGAAGCCGCGGGCACTGTGGAAGAACTCGGTCCTGGTGTTACCGGATTCAAAGCTGGCGATGCCGTTGCCTCCACCAGCGTGATTGGCAGCTACGCCGAGTACGCTCTCGTTCCCGCGGCCCAACTGATCAAGATCCCCGAGGGCTTGAGCCTGGAGCACGCAGCCGCCGCCATGCTGCAGGGCATGACCGCGCACTATCTCGCTTTCTCCACTTATCCGCTCAAGAAGAGCGACACGGCGTTGGTGCACGCGGGGGCCGGCGGCGTCGGCCTGCTGCTTACGCAAATCGCAGCACGCATCGGCGCGCGCGTCATCACCACCGTTTCGACAAAGGAAAAAGCAGTGCTTTCGCGCGAGGCCGGCGCATCCGACGTGATTCTTTACACCGAGCAGGACTTCGAAATTGAGGTCAAGCGCCTCACGGGCGGCAAGGGCGTCGACGTTGTTTACGATTCGGTGGGGAAGACCACATTCGATGGAAGCCTGAACTGTCTGCACCCCCGCGGCATGATGGTTTTGTTTGGCGCATCCAGCGGACCCGTTCCACCTTTCGATCCCATTCTGCTCAACAGTAAAGGCTCGCTCTTCCTCACCCGGCCGACGCTTTGGCATTACATCGCCACGCGTTCTGAGCTTGAGTGGCGCGCCGGTGACGTGCTCGGATGGGCCGCAAATGGCGAGCTAAAACTTCGCACCGAACACACCTATCCGCTGGCTGATGCAGCTCAGGCCCAGATCGACTTGGAAGAGCGCAAAACCACGGGCAAGGTTTTGCTTGTGCCGTAGAAACGAGCCTTCAGCCGTCGGCTCTCAGCCCTCAGCTTGCAGGAGCTGAATCCGTTCGCAGCGCCACAATAGAAGCTGGCAGCTGAAAGCTGGAAAGACAATGTCGCAAATTTCTATCGAGCCTTCCGACCGCGTCTTCGTTCTCACCGGCGCGGGAGTCAGCGCCGAAAGCGGCTTACCCACATTCCGCGCCTCAGACGGGCTCTGGGCGGGGCATCGCGTCGAAGAGGTTTGCACACCCGAAGCGCTCAAGCGCGATCCATGGCTGGTGTGGGAGTTCTATTCCAAGCGCCGCGCCGATAACGCCAACGCTCAACCCAACCCCGCGCACATCGCGCTCGCGGAGCTTGAAGCGCAACTCGCCGGCCGCTACTTTCTCTGCACGCAAAATGTTGATGACTTGCACGAGCGTGCCGGCTCGCGGAATCTCATCCACATGCATGGAGAACTGGCCAAAGCGCGTTGCGAACGCGAGTGCGGCCGCCCGCCCGTCGAGGATTGGTCCACCTATGCAAGCCTCGATGAGGTCGCTCGCTGCCCGTGCGGTGGCCGCCTACGCCCGCACATCGTCTTCTTCGGCGAGATTCCCCTTGAAATGCGCCGCATCGAGCGCGAGATTGCAAAGTCCACGCTGATGATCGTGATTGGCACGTCGGGCAACGTGTATCCGGCGGCCGGTTTCGTCAGTTGGGCTCGGCAGAGCGGCGCGCGAACGGTCTACATAGGCCCCGAACCGCCGCTTAACGCTTCAGCCTTTACTCACATCGTTGATGGAAAGGCCGGGGAAGTGCTTCCCGGCCTCTTTCACGTCGAACCCTGAACCAACAGGCTAAGGGCTGCAAGCTCGCAAATTCCCGTCAGAACTTGAACCTGTACCGCGCCTCGACCGCAACCATCCGCGGATCGTTGTAGTGAAATCCGCCAATCGTGATCGAATTATCGAGCAACACGCGATGATTGGTTACGTTAATGACCGTCGCCGACAGCTTCCATCTCTCGCCCAGCGAATGACCGATCGACGAGTCAAACGTAGTGTGCACCGGCAGGTACGACGCGTAATATGGCCCGTTATCTGGGCAGGAGGATGGATCGGTGCAAGCCAGCCCGTTGGCAAATCCCGACCCGTAGTACACATTCGCTGCAAACCACGTATGCGCCGGCAAGTTCGCCGTGAACCCCGTGTTCAGCGTGTCGCGCTGGTCGTGGTCCACAGGAGAGTAATCAAAGTTGCCCGGCGAACAGGCAGAATCGCCCGGGATCGAGCATGTGAAGCCCCCGATAATGTCGCCGCGTTGCTCGGCGATCTGGTTCGAGTACGTTACATAAAACTGCCCATAGCGCCATAGCGACGGCGAGTGCAACGTCATCTCCCACGCGCGGACCAGCGCCCCATCCACAGCGATAGGGAAGTACATATTGGATTCGCCGAGGTTGGAGTGGTCGAGGAAGTTGTTCACGCGATTTTTGAATGTGTCCACATCCAGCATCCATCCCCGGTAGGGAATCTCGATACCGAACTGATGCTCCTCGTCGCGTTCGGAGGGCAGCGGCGTGAATGTGTTTTCGCCGCCTCCCAGGCTGCCGGCGTAATTCAATACCGAACTCGAAACGGTCAGCACCGGCGCCGGCTGGAAAAAGTGACCGTAGAACCCGCGCAGCACCCAGTTCAGTTTCGGAATTCGCACCGTCGCCCCGATACGCGGATAGACTGCGCCAGCGTTCTGGTCGGATCGGTAGTACGTAAATCTCTCGCCTCCCAGTAACGTGACATACCGGCCCAGCTGCAAATGGTCGTCGATATAGAACTCCAAAAGCTCCGCGGTGGCGTGCGCGGTTGTATTCGGCTGCGACGGACCGCTGCCATCGTTAACCTGCACGCCGAAAAGATCGTTTTCCCCCTGGATGAACGTGTACATTCCGCCGGAGAAAGTGTTCCATCCAGCGTCAGCCCTCGCGTCCGCTTGCGCCCCACCGTAGTTCGACTTCTGATGCCATGTCGTCGCTACCGGCTGGTCTATTCGGAGCGAATCGTAGTTTGATTGGTTGAAGTGATAAAACGGAGCCACCGAGACCAGCGCTTTAGGCGAGATCGTATGCACCCAGTTCGCAATCACAAACGAATCGCGCTCGGTTTGTCCATCCCTCAGCCCCGTGCTGCAGTAGTAATCCGAATTGCATTCATAGTCGTTCGAGTCAGGATCGTAGGGAACCTGAAAATAATCCTGCCGGTACTGCCCATCCACACGCACCTGATCCTTCGGCGTCTGGTTGTGGATGACCGACACGAAGCCGCTCTCTGAGTTCGTCGCGTCGTGGTAGATCGCAGCAACCGGCGTCGCCAGCCCATAACTCGATCGCGAGCCAGTCACGCTCGCATACCACGCGCTCTTTTCCGAATGATCGCCTATCGCAACTTGTGCTTCCCCGGTGTAGAGATCGCCTGCATAGAGCGTCAGCTCGCCGTCGCGGTTGAATTCAAATCCGTTGCGCGGCAGCACGTTGAACATTCCGTAGGTGCGGTCCCCCAAATCGGCATCATAGCTGCCGCGCAGGCCTTCCATGGAGTCGATATCCTTGGGATCGATCTGCGGCCCTACGTTTGACGCGATCTTGGTATTCGGGATCGAAACGCCGTCAATCAGCCAGCTCGTTTGGTGGCCGCCGCGCATGTGCAGCATGTCGTGCGTCATGTAGGCGCCGGGCACGTAGTCGGTAATCATCTCCGTACCGATGGTCCGATCGGCGCCGGGCGTCTCGTCGATGGTTTGCTGCGTAATCAAATTGGTTGGCGTCACCGTATCGGCCGAGCTTGCAGTACCGTTCACGACTACCGACTCTGCCGCTCCCGCCACATCGAGCGGGATGTGCAATATCGGATTCGTTCCCGATGCCACCGTCAAAGTCTCGGTTGTGTTGGAAAATCCGGTGGCCATCACCGTGAGCCGGTACACACCGATCGGCGCCTCCGGCAACTCGAATTCTCCATCGGCGCTGGTGGTAGCATGCAGGGCAAAGTCGGAATCGGCAGCCTGCAGGGTCACAGTCGCTCCCGCAATCGGTCTGTGCTGCGGATCGTGAACCACCCCGTGCACCGTGGCAAACACAGTAGCGGATGCGGGAAGGGAAGCGGCCACGAGCAGTGTCGCCGCAAGAGTATGAAGAAAATTTCGCCTCAAGAAATGACCTCGCTTTCGTTCTCGTGCTAAAGCAGGCAGCCGTCGCGGACCGCGCATACAGCGCTTCGACGACTGACGAAATGTGGGGAATTGCCGGAGACGATTCTTGCCCAGAAGAAGGCCGCGTCTTTGTGGGAAGCGCAACGCATAGTGAGCCCGCGCTGCTCAAACAGACGCGAAGCATCGCCCTCATCGTCAAGGCATTGTCGTCAGCGCAATTTCTAGCTTGGATCTACTGCCGGAGGGCCGCGCCCGGCATATGCGCGGCTTGGAGTTGAAAACGCCGCAATGCGCTCGAACGCGGGTGAGGAAGCTTGCGCGAACTCTGCCCGAACCGCCGCCGCCGCTGCTGTGAGCGCATGCGCCGGCATCAGCATGGAAAATGTGGGGCCTTGATAGAGCGGGCAGGTTGGCGGTGCGGAAAAGCTCGGCGTCGGATCGATGCCGCGGCCGGCCCTCATGGCCATGAGTTCGGCGTACATCGCGCAGTGGTGCGCCCCGTGCCGCCGGCAACAGGCCGGCAAGCCTGCATCCTCGCTGCCATCGACGAAGGCCGACAGCGGACCCAGCCCGAAGAACAGGATCAGGAAAATGGAGAAGCCGCGCCGCATCTGCACATCATGCTAGCAGAGACACAGCGCCAAAAAGCAGTCAGCAACAAAATAATGACAATGATCGGCTCGTCGATCAGCGATTTCGAGGTGCGCACGATCCTTTTACTCGGATCACGCATCGGGAACTACGGATCACGTTTCGCTGCTCCTCTCGGGTATCATCAAGTTGTTGCTCTGTATCGCTTCTCCGGCATTCAGCAAAGGAAGATTCCGGTGCCTCAAGTGCACAGTTCTGCTCCGCTGTCCGACGCTCCAGCCGCGCACGCGCGCAAGTCCCGCCCTGCCCGCCATCTCCGCATTGCCATCTTTGGCTTCGGTACTGTGGGCAGCTCGGTGGCGCGCATCCTTGTCGAGTCCAAGCCGCACGGCCTGGAGTTGACCCACGTCTTCAACCGCGGCGTCGCGCGCAAGCGCGCCGACTGGGTGCCCGCGAGCGTCGTCTGGAGCGAAGACGCCGACGCCGTACTCGCCTCTGATGTAGACGTGATCGTCGAACTCGCTGGCGGCCTCGATCCCGCCGGAAGCTGGGTGCGCCGCGCACTCGAAGCCGGCAAAAGCGTAGTTACGGCCAACAAAAAGCTCATCGCTTATCAGGGCATCGATCTGGAGCGCCTTGCCGCCGCCAAAGGCGGCCATCTCAAATACGGCGCTGCTGTCGCCGGCGGGATTCCCGTCATTCCCGGTCTCGAACAGGGCATGGCCGGCGATCGCATCGAGCGCATGGAGGGAATTCTCAACGGCACCTGCAACTTCATCCTCAGCAAGATGGAGGAAGGCGCGGAGTTCGCCGCCGTGCTTGCCGAAGCGCAGGCCAAAGGCTATGCCGAAGCCGATCCCACCGAGGACGTGGGTGGATTCGATGCACGCGCCAAGCTCGCCATCCTCATGCGCCTCGCTCTTCGCGTGCAGGTCGATCCCGAAGAGATCGTTCCGCGCTCCATCACCACCATCACGCCCGTCGACTTCAGCTATGCCCGCGATCTGGGCTGCACCATTCGCCAGGTGTCGCGCGCGCAGCAGGTCGAGGGCCGGATCGCGGCCACCGTCGGTCCCATGCTGGTCGCGCTGCGCTCTCCGCTTGCCTGGTCGCAGGGAACTGAGAATATGGTCATCGCCAGCGGTCACTACGGCGGCGACGTGGTTTTTTCGGGCCACGGCGCGGGTGGCCATCCCACTGCGGTCGCAGTGGTAAGCGATCTGCTCGCCCTTGCGCACGGCTCGCAGCGCGTCGAAATTCCTTCAGCTCCCGCGCGCCTCGGCGACGAGTTTGAGGTCCCTCACTACATCCGCTTCCTGGTGAAGGACCGTCCCGGCATTGTCGCCACCATCACCACGGCGCTGGCCGAGGAGCAGATCAATATTCGCGCCATCGTGCAAAAGGCGGGCTATCCCGCTGACGCCCTCCCGTTCGTGGTCACTGTCGAGCCGTGCAAATCCTCTGCGCTCAAGCGCGCTCTGGCCCGCATCCAGTCCATGGATTGCATGCTCGTTGAGCCGCTCGACCTGCAGATGCTCGAGTAGAATTGCTTCGGGGCGGGCAGGGATCTGGACCGGCCTCTCGTTTCTGTTTTTCTATTCCCTATTCCCTGGTCCCTATTCCCTGTCTTTTGTGAGGTCACCCGTGATCGGCACCAGTTATCGATGTGAAATTTGCGGCGAGGAGAGCGACAACCCGCTGCGCTGGTTCGTGGTCCATTGCAACGAAGCGCAACTGACGGTCCTCAAATGGACCAAGGAGGCTGCCGACGCCCCAGGTGCGCGGCACTACTGCGGCGAAGCTCACGCGCAGGTGTACATCAGCCGCTGGCTTGCGGCCGCATGCAGTTGATTCCCCTTTTTAAGTTAGGTTTTTCGCAGGTCCGGTCGATTCGCGAATAATCAGCTCGGATTCCATGAAGATGTCGGTCACAAACGGTTTCTTCCGGTCCGCAATCCGCTCCAGCAGCACCTTTGCGCCGCGCCTGCCCATCTCTGCCAGTGGCTGACGGACCGTGGTCAGCGAAGGCGTGGCATAAGCCGCCGACAGAATGTCGTCAAAGCCCACCACGGAAACGTCTCCCGGGACACTCAGTCCCGCGTCTTTCAATGCGCGAATCGCGCCAATCGCCGAAATGTCGTTGAAACAGAACACCGCCGTGAACGAGCGCGTCTGTTCAAGCAGGGCCTGCATGGGCTTGTAGCCGATTTCAGGCGCCATGGGGTGCTGCCCGCCTTTCGTCGACCACCCCGCCGTGTCGATGCGGATTGCCAGCTCCGGATCCAGCTTCAGATCCATCTCCCGAGCCACCTGTTGAATGCTCTCCCAGCGAAACTCCGAGTCTGGAATCACGCGTGGGCCGCGCATGAACGCAATCCTCCGGTGGCCCAGCTGATACAGGTGCGAGAGTGCGCGCTGTACCGCCTGGTGATGATCAAGAAGAATGTTTGTGACCTTATCCGCAGAGCAGTGCGCCGAGATAGCCACCACCGGCACAGGGACCGCGAGCTCTTCTACGGACGTATTCAGCAGCAGAAAACCATCGACTGCCCGCTCGACGAGCATCCGTGGATACTTCTCAATGAGCTCCGGTTTCCAATCGTGGCAGGCGGTGAAATAAAAGTAGTGGGCCGCAGTCAGTTCCTCGACGACTCCGCCCATCACCCGCGTGAAGTAGCCCTCGCTCAGATCCGGCGCCAATACCCCTACGCTCATTGAGCGGCTTTGCCGCAACGACCGGGCGAAATAATTGGGACGGTAGTCCAACCGGTGAGCCGCCTCCACCACGCGGTTGCGTGTCTCCTGCGGGATGGATTTGGCGCTCGGCGAATCGTTCAGGACTAGGGACACCGTGGTCTGGGACAGGCCCAGATGCTCGGCCAGCATGCGCAGGTTCACATGGCCGGGTGCTGGTGTAGTCTTTCCCTTTGTCATGTTGGAGTTGTACCACGCTTCACCGTGGCGCGGATAGACGCCCGCTTGGTCGGTACATCGATTTTCTAATCACAATGTGATCGCTTCGAACCTGGAACCTGTCATTTCCGCAACGATTTGGCGCTCTTGCGTCCGCTGCGGGGGCCTCTTCGCCCGGCGGCGCCCCAAGGACGCCAATCGTGATTTCCACCCGTATGCGCTTGATTTTGCTTCGTTGTAACCTCGCGTTCACAATTCACCGGTAGCCTGACGTCTGTGGACGCCACCGTGCCTGAGATTCGTATTTCCCAGCCGCAGACTCAACCAGAAGCTGATTTGATCCCGCCCCAACAGCCGAGCGGTGCGTTGGCACAGGAGCATTCGGCCATTCGCCGCCATCTGCTCGGCCGAGGCAACTCCGCGCTTGCCGACGGGATTTTCAAGGCGCTCATGGTGCTGTGCGCTCTCAGCATCTTCGCCATTGTGGCCCTCATCGCCACAGAGTTGGTGCAGCGATCTCAACTTTCGTGGCATGCTTTTGGTTTCAAATTCTTCTATAAGACATATATCGATCCGACCACCGGTCTCCCTTCCTACTGGGATCCAGTCAACAACTACTTCAGCGCCTTGCCGTTCGTCTACGGCACGCTGATTTCGTCGTTTCTCTCGCTGCTGTTCGCGGTCCCGCTGGCCATCGGCGTCGCCGTCTTCCTCACCGAGATGTGTCCTGGATTTCTGCGCGCGCCGCTGGCCTTTTTGACGGAACTTCTGGCTGCGATTCCCAGCATCATCTACGGTTTGTGGGCCGTTTTCGTTCTCGTGCCGCTGCTTCGCGAACACGTGAACCCGGCGCTGATCAAGGCATTCGGCTGGAGCGGATTGTTCGGTGACGACAATCCGACGGGACTTGGCTATTTTGCGTCGGGTGTCATTCTCGCGGTCATGATTCTGCCCATCATCTCATCGCTCACGCGCGAGGTGATGACGGCCGTGCCCCATTCGCAGCGCGAAGCTGTGCTGGCTCTGGGCGCCACGCGCTGGGAGATGATCCGCATGGGTGTTTTGCGCAATGCACGCATTGGAATCGTCGGCGCCGTCATTCTCGGTCTCGGCCGCGCGCTCGGCGAAACCATGGCCGTCACCATGGTCATCGGCAACACTCCGCAGATTAGCCGGTCACTGCTGGCTACCGGGAGTTCGATGGCTTCGGTCATCGCCAACGAGTTTACCGAGGCCGTCAGCGACATGCATCTGAGCGCGCTTATGGAAATCGGTTTGGCGCTGTTCATCGTCACCATCATTGTGAACGCAACCGCCCGCCTGCTTGTATGGGCGGTCACGCGCGGGGCACCGGCAACGCAGCGTTGAGAACAAGAAAGACGATCCGCAATTGCTCAAGAAGGGGATCGGAGAGAAAGTGCCGCAAGAACACCAAGTTCGGACCCGCCTCCGCTGGCTGGTCGACAAGACGGCAACATCGCTTGCGGTGTTGTCGACAGTGCTGGTCATTGTGCCGCTGGCGGCGATCTTCATCTATCTCATCATCAAGGGCGCCAGTTCGCTGAATATCGACTTCTTCACCAAAATTCCCGCCCCTGTTGGCGAGACTGGTGGCGGAATGGCCAATGCCATCGTCGGCTCGGTCACCCTTTTGGCCCTCGCCAGCCTTATCGGCGTTCCCATTGGCATTGGCGGAGGCATTTTTCTGGCCGAGTTCGGTCGCGGCACCAAGCTGGCCGATGCCGTCCGTTTCACCGCCGACGTCCTCAACGGGGTTCCGTCCATCGTCATGGGCCTTGCCGCCTACGCGCTTATTGTCGTCCCACAGCATCATTTCTCGGCATTTGCCGGCGGCGTAGCGCTCGGCATCATGATGATTCCCACCGTCTGCCGTACAACCGAAGAAATGCTGCTCATGGTTCCGCATTCGGTGCGCGAAGCCGCTCTTGGCCTAGGCGTTCCCAACTGGCGCTCGGTCCTCTCCATCACGGTAAAGACCGCTTCACCCGGCATCATCACCGGCTGCATGCTGGCCTTCGCGCGCGTGGCGGGCGAAACCGCGCCACTCATCTTCACCGCGCTCGGCAACGACTTCTGGAGCACCAGCCTGAATGAGCCCATCGCCGCTCTTCCCCTTCAGATCTGGATTTATGCTCAATCTCCCTACGACGATTGGCACCGGCTGGCGTGGGCGGGATCGCTGGTTTTGATTATTCTCATTGTGCTCGCCGTTTCGCTGGTGCGTTTTGTCACCAGCCGAGGCGTCTTGAAAGGGGCAAGCTAAGTGGGTGTCGGCATCGAGGTAACCAACCTGAACGCGTGGTACGGCGCCAATCACACGCTCCAGGACATCAATCTGAATATTCCTGCCAACCACGCTACAGCACTGATTGGGCCGTCGGGCTGCGGCAAGAGCACTTTCGTGCGTTGCCTCAACCGCATGCATGAGACCAACCCCATCGCTCGCGTTACCGGCAGCGTCCGCATGGGTGACCTCGACATCTATCACGATGCGTCGCCGGTCGAAGTCCGCCGCCGCGTGGGCATGGTCTTCCAGCGCCCCAATCCTTTTCCCACCATGTCCATCTACGACAACGTCTCGGCCGGCCTCAAGCTCAACGGCTACTCCAATCGTCATTCTCTCGACGAAGTTGTCGAGAAATCCCTAAAGAACTCGGCACTGTGGGACGAAGTGAAGGACGACTTGAAAAAGAAATCCGGCGCCAGCCTTTCCGGTGGCCAGCAGCAGCGTCTTTGTATCGCCCGCGCTCTGGCCGTTGACCCCGAAGTCCTGCTCATGGACGAGCCCGCTTCGGCTCTCGATCCCGTTTCCACTTCCAAGATCGAGGACCTTATTTTTCAACTAAAGTCGCAGTACACCATCGTCATTGTGACGCATAATATGCAACAGGCAGCCCGCGTGGCAGAGAAGACTGGCTTCTTCCTCAACGGCCGCATGGTCGAGTTCGATTCGACCCACAAAATCTTCACCAATCCTTCTGACAAGCGCACGGAGGATTACATCACGGGCAGGTTCGGATGACACGCATACGCTTTCAACAGAGCCTGGAAGACCTGAAGGAGAATCTCCTGGTAATGGCCGGGCTCGCCGAGCAGGCGATCCAGCGCGCCATCGAGGCTTACCGGGTTCGCGACCTTTCCATCTGCGATTTGGTCAGCCGCAGCGAGATCGCCATCAATCGCATGGAACGCGACATCGACCAGGCTGCGCTCGATCTGCTGGCCATGGAGCAGCCTATGGCCATCGACCTGCGCTTCATCCTCAGCGTGATCAAGATCAACGCCGATCTGGAGCGCGTGGGCGACGCCGCCAAGAGCATCAGCGACCGCGTCCGCATCATGGAGCGCATGGCCGCCGTCGATCTTCCCGTCGATATTCCCCGCATGGCCTCAATGGCCGCGGACATGGTGCGCAAAAGCCTGCAAGCCTTCATTGAAGGCGACGCGGAGCTGGCTCGTGGCGTCCTCACGATGGACGATGCCGTCGACCAGATGAATCGCGCCGCATTCCGCGCCCTCACAAAGGTCATGGAAGAGCAGAGCCATTTGGCGCCTCAGGCCCTGAACGCGCTCATGATCTGCCGGAGCCTCGAACGAGTAGGCGATCATGCGACGAACATTGCCGAAGATGTGATCTTCTGGGTGCAGGGCGCCGATGTCCGCCACTTCAAAAGCGTGGCGAAAGCGGCCGCCATTGCCGGTGCTGCCGCGTCGGCCTCACCCGCCCCCGCCAACCCGGACGGCACCGTGCCCATCGACACCGCTCCCGCGAAAAGCTAAACCACAGATTCCAGCCCAATGAAAAAGCCCCGCAACGAGCGGGGCTTTTTCGTTGTTGCTGAAACCTGATACCTGGCACCTGAAACCTGTTTTTCTACCGCGCCGCCTCCGTCACCTTCACTCCCATCGCTGTCAACTTGCTACGCGCCGCACGCGCCTCCGGTGTCTGCGGGTGCCGCTGGATTAGCGAGCGCAACTCGTGAATGCCCTCTTCCCGTTTATCCATCGCAATCAGGGCGAATCCCTTGTGCAATTGCGCCGCCGAAGCCTTGGCGTTGCCGCTGAAGCCTTCCAGCACCGCGTTGTAGTCGTTGATCGCTGTCGGATAGTCCTTCTGCTGATAAGCAATCTCGCCGAGATAGAACTGAGCTGTGCCAGCTGCGTCGTCCAGCGGATAATAGTGCACCACGTCTTGGAATTCTCCCTGGGCCACCTGGTACCGTCCGGCGGTGTAGTCGCGCACGCCGGCCTGCAAAGTCTCCTGAAGTGGCGGCGCCTGTTGCGCGCCTGCTCCGTTGGGCGGTGCTCCGGCTGGCATGTTTCCCGGCCCGCCAGGTCCTAGATCCTGCCCGCCTGGCGCCGCTGTCCCGCCCGCCGGCCCTGTTGCACCCGGCTGCGGCTGTGCCTGCGCCGCCTGCATCGCCTGCAGTTGCGTCTGCAGGTCCTGCACGGATTTGTCCAGTTTGGCAATGCGCGCTTTTAGCTCGTCTACCGAGTCATTCAGCGACTGCACCTGGCCTGAGACGCTGTCGACCTTTCCGCTCACCGCATCGTTCTGCGCGTTGATCTTCTGCTGCAGCGCGGTCACCGTCGTGTTCACTTGGGTCGCCTGGTCGGCAGTCTGCTGCGCCAGGTGCTCCAGCACGCTCATGCGCGCATCCAGCGTGGATTGCAGCCGCTGCACTGCATCCAACAACTGCTGCACCTGGGTTTGCAGTTCCACCATTTCCTTTGAGACCGCGTGCGCCGGCGTGGCAGCGGGACCAAACAGTAGAATCAGCGCTGCAACTGTCAGCAGACCATGGCGAATAGGGCTTGATTTGTGCATGTCGTACGACCTTCCTCGATCAAAAACTTCCTTAATAACAACATACGGCAGCCAGGCTCTCAGAGCGAAGCTGCCGCGTGAGGGTGCGAATAATTCGCCAGCTGAGAGCTGGAAGCTCAACTACTTGTCGATCGTGAACCCGTCCCGGCGGTTCAGCTGCCAGCACTCTTCAGTCGAATCGGAACAGAACGGCTTCTCCTTGCCGTAGCTGATCACGCGGATGCGATCTGCGGCAATGCCCGCGGTGACCAGCGCAGTTTTCGCAGCTTGCGCCCGGTTCTGGCCTAGAACCAGGTTATATTCGTCCGATCCGCGCTCGTCGCAGTAGCCGCCAATCACGACTTTGATATTCGGATGCGAATTCAGGTAGTCGGCGTTCTTGGCCAGGATCGCCTGCGCGTCTCCCTGTATATCGTAATTGTCGTAAGCGAAGAAGATCGGCTGCACGTGCGCGTCGAAGTCCTGCTGCTCAGTCATGCTCGTGCTCGGCACGGTCACCGCGACAGGCCCATTCACCGTCACGTACGCCGAGGCATCCGCCGTACCGCCATCTCCGCGCGCCACCAGGTGATATGTCGTCGACTCCGTCGGGGTCACAGTCTTCACGCCCACGGTCGGAACATCGCCGATGCCGTCAATTGAGACTGTGCTCGCGTTGGTCGTTTTCCAGCTCAGTTGCACCTGGTCGCCGGCCGAGACCACCGTCGGGGTGGCACTCAGTTGCGCCGTCGGAGTGGGTACGGATGTTGCCGGTGCCTCTTCGGCGGACGGCAAAGGCGCAGTCTTTTTCTTGCAACCAGAGATGGCAGTCAAGGCAATCAGCAAAAGTGCGATCGAAAAAACTGCTTTTTGTGTCTTCAAGGGAATTCTCCTTCTTAAGAAAAGGTAATTGTTATCTTCCGGGCAACCGTATCTTCTTGTCGCCGCAGCGCGCCGCCCCTTCTGCTGCCTTCAGAACCTCAGCACCCCCAAAATGATAGTTCATCCAATCCGCAAAGACGGTTAACAGTCCGGAGCCTGCCTTGCGGGGCATCATCAACGGACCACCTTCCTTGGAACGCTCACTTCCAGCTCCAGTTCGGCATCATGTTGTCGCCGGAGGAGGTCAATTGCTGCTGATGGGTGCCGTCGGCCAGCATCGTCCAGATCTGCGTGCGATGCCCGATCTGGCGCTGGAACACGATGTGACGCCAATCAGGCGACCATGAAGGAAAATCGTTCACGCCGGATTCGTGGGTCACCTGGAGCCAGTTCTTGCTGGCTATATCCATCAGGTAGATGTCGTATCCGCCGGGGTCGCCGGGGCCATACTTGCGATTCCATGCAAACGCCAGCATGCTCCCGCTCGGCGACCACGAAGGAGAGATGGCATAGCCGCCATCGGTCATACGCTGCACGTTGGCGCCATCTTTGTCCATGATGTAAATCTGCGGCTCGCCCGTTCTACCGCTCACAAATGCAAGCTGGTTGCTGCTGCGCGGGTTCCAAACCGGCGACACATCCGATCCGAATGAGGTCACTGCGTGTGCGTTGCCGCCGCTGGCATCCGATATCCAGAGATCCGGATGGCCTCCTCGCGCCGAAGAGAATGCGATCTTCGATCCGTCTGCCGACCACGCCGGAGACTGGTTGCTGCCTCCCGCGGAGCCCGCAGTGAAACCCACCAGCCGTCCCAGGTCCATCGAAAACATCCGAATTGCCCATCCATCGCTTCCCAGCGAGGCGAACGCAATTCGGGAGTTATCCGGTGAGATGCGCGGAGAAAGAGAAATGCTGCCTAAATGCGTGACAGGGTGTTGATTCTGCCCGTCGTAATCCATCACCCAGATTTCTTTTGATCCGGTCCGATTGCTCACAAAATAGATCTTGGTTTCAGCAATGCCGTTGATGGCTCCGCCCAGCCGGTAAATGATTTCGTCGGCAAACCGGTGGGCTATCGTGCGAGCCATCTCTTCGCTCACCGCCTCGTTGTACTGGCTGGCCAGAACCGGCGCGCTCCCCGCGGTGCGTGCGTCAGTGAGCCACCCATACACCACCAGGCGGCCGTTCGCGGCCGAGAGCGCACCGAACGCCACCATGGCCGCGCTGGCCGGCGCCGAAGACCACTGGTTTGCTACAAACTCCTGCGGCGATCCCGGCGTTGCCTGCGGCGCAAGACTCTTCGAAACCATGTCGAAGATACCTGCGTTCGACAAATCGTTATAAAGTGTTGAGTCGAAGATGGCCTTCAGCGGTACCGTTTCCGGATCGCTGCCCACCGGCTTGAAATCGGCGGCGGCGAGCCGGATGCGCTCGTTGCCAAGGTTGGTTCCGGTGTGCACCCAGTCCTGGGCGGAAACTCGAGGCGTCAAAAAGTACGCCAGGCAAAGCAAGTACAAGGGGAAAACCCGAATTGTTGCCTTCATGCGATCTCAAATCCTTCCTGTTGGGGTAACAGAGGTTTGCGCGCACGCCCTGACTATGGGAGCCCATTCTGCATGACGATCAGTGCTGCCGAATGTTAGCCTCGCGTCCTACGCCGCGAACAAAACTGACCACTGACAACTGATCACTGACCACGGTTTTTCAGTACTCGCAGTAGTACGAAACCTTCAACGTACTCTGATTATAGTTCGCCGGAAGCTGGCCAAAGGTATCCACGCGCTGTGCCGCGATCATGCACGAGTTGTCCAGAGTCGGGCTGCCGCTTGATGTGTCGACCCGCGGCTGGCTGTGGCTGCCGTCCCGGTAAATCGTAAAGGCCAGATAGATGCGCGCTCCCTTTGGCGTTCGGGCATCCACTTGTCCCTTGTCCCATGTTTGCGACATCTTCCGGTTGATCTGATCCACATACCACGGAAACAGGCTGGCAAAGTTGTTGTCGCCGACTGTTGTTGGCCCGGCCGATCCCGGCTGCATTTGGTGCGGAATCACTGAGCCCGACTGCTCGCCGTACTGCGCCACGTTCTGTTGGGGCTGCGGCTGATGCGGCTGAGTCTTGGGGATGTTCTTCACCGTCGGCTTTGTTGGCTTGCCCAGAATCGGAATAGCCGTCTCATCTACGTGCTTCTGTTCCTTCGGGCTAGGAGTCGCCGGCGCTTTGCTCGGTGTCTCCGTCGTCAGCACGTTCTGGTTCACTTGTTCGGTTGGCAGCGGCAGCGCGTTCGTCAGTGTCACCTGCATGGACCCACCCGCGCCCGCGGTGCCCCAGAAGTTGTGATGAAACAGCCCCATCGCCCAGGCGTAGGACAAAAGCATTCCGACGATCGACAGATGCAGCACAACCGAGCCCGCCGCCGGTCCCGCAAAAGGCTCCCGCGCCAGTTCCCGCTCCAGGTGTTCGCTGCCCTCAAGAATGCTTTCCATATTCAATCAATGGCTGAATTGCTAAGTCGCCGACTTCCTGTCTCACGGACTTCCGCTACCGCCCGATCCCTTTAGATCCAGCGGCTGCGTCACAATCGACACGTTCGTGATGCCTGATTGCTTCACCGCATCCATCACGCTGGCGAATGCCCCGAATGGCACACGTTCATCGCTGCGCAAATAAATCGCCTGGTGCGCTGGATCCACTCCCGCCTGGTGCAGCCGCGCCGGCAAATCGTGCACATTCACCGCTTGGTCGTTCAGAAACACGTTCTGATCGCGATCGATTGTTACCACCATTCGCTGCTCGGTGATCTGTTTCACCGTCCGCGTCTTTGGCACATTCACTTCAATCCCCGACTGCAGCACCGGCTCGGTGATCATGAAGATCACCAGCAGCACCAACACTACGTCGACCAGCGGCGTAATATTGATCTCCGCCAGCGACGATCGCGTTTGTCCGTTGAATGTGGTGAATGCCACAGTGAACCTCTCCGCAAAACCTGGGCAGCTGCGCGCGCCCAATCCCGCGTCGCGCTCCTATTTGTATAGACTGCGCTCGGCCTCGCGAGGTATCTCCGCCGGAACCCTCGTTGCCTGAGCCTGCGTCCGCTGAGGCATCTCCTCAAGCGAGTTCAGCAGCTCGCGGCAAAAATCATCGGTCGCCGAAGCGAATAACCTGATCCGCGCTGAAAACTGGTTGTACGCCACCACCGCAGGCACGGCCACAAACAAGCCGGCCGCCGTCGTAATCAACGCCTCGCTGATTCCGGGTGCCACGGCGCGCAGAGTCGCTGCACCTGCTGTGCCGAGGCCGCTGAACGCATCCACCACGCCCATCACCGTTCCGAACAGACCCACGAATGGGCTCGTCGCACCGATCGTTGCCAGCCACGTCATGCGGCGCTCCAGCACAGTTATTGCCGTGCTCGCAGCGGTCTGCGCCGTGCGCTCCAGTGGCGTCAGGTTGCGTGGTGGCCCCGATCCGCCCGTCTGGCGCTTGTACGTCTCGTACACATCCTCGAATACCTGCGCCAGTGGGCTCGCGCTGTAATCGCTCGTCAACGCCGCAATCTCATTCAGCCGGGTTGCTTTCCGAAACGCGCGGATGAATTTTCTGCTCTGCGTCGTCGCTTTGCTGAACGTGGAAATCTTGCCCAGAATCACCATCCACGAATACAAGCTGGCCAGCAAGAGCAGGACCAGCACGAAAATCGCGACCCCGCCGATGTGGGTCATCATGCTGGCCAGCTCGCCGAATCCCTGCGAGGGCGCCGCGCCCGTTCCCGCGCCGCCGTCAGCCTGCAAAAAACACGCTAATGCTGCGGTAAAAATCGCCATTCACCTCATTCTCCACGGTACCAGACTGCGTTCTCCCGCCCAAGTGACCCTTTGGGTGCCTCCGCGCGTTCTCAGCCATTGTTTGTCTCGACCCTGCCGAGCTGCGAAAGTCGCGCCTGCACGCCTTTTGACGCCCTGTTCATGCTATGCTGCGCTCGGATTCTCATCGATTACGAACGTTGTGCTAAAACGGATCAACCATGCTCGTCGAACTGCGCGCTGAAAATTACGCCGTCATCGATCACGCCATTGCCTCCTTCGGGCCTGGCCTCAATCTCCTCACCGGCGAAACCGGCGCCGGCAAATCCATCCTTGTCGACGCCCTTGCCCTCCTATTAGGAGGCAAAGGTTCCGGAGAGCTGGTTCGCCACGGCGCCGACAAGGCCGCGCTCTCCTGCGTATTCGAATCCACTTCCGGAGCCGAAGCCATCCTTGAAGCCAACGGCATCGACGCCGAGGGCGCCGAGATTATCTTGCGCCGCGAAATCCTCTCCAACGGGAAGGGCCGCGTCTTCGTCAACAACCAGCCTGCAACAGTCCAGGTGCTCAAGTTGCTGGCGCCCGAGCTCGCACTCGTCCACGCGCAGACCGAAAGCCTTTCCAGCTTCGACCAGTCGCAGCAGCGCCTGCTTCTCGACCGTTTCGCCGGTATTTCCTTGGATGCAATCTCCGAGGCTCACGCGCGCTGGCACACCGCCGCCGCCAAACTCAACGATCTCCTTCACGGCGAGCAGGACCGCCTGCGCATGGTCGATCTCTGGAGCTATCAGAAGAAGGAAATCGAGCAGGCTCACCTGGAGCTTGGCGAAGACGAGGCCCTCGAAACTGAAAAGCGCGTCCTGGCCAACGCTGAGAAGCTCTATGCCGCCGCTATGAGCGCCTTTGACCAGCTCTACGAAGGCAGCGCCAGCGCCGAAGCCGCTCTTCGCGACGCCGTCCGCAACGTCGAAGAGCTCGCTCGCTACGACCAGCGATTCACTGAATCGGCCCAGCAGCTCTCCTCCGCGCGTGCCACCATATCCGATATCGCCTCCGCTCTGCGCGACTACGCCGAAGGCATCAACGCCTCACCCGAGCGCCTTGCCGAAATCGAAGACCGACTCGCTCTGATCGACCGGCTCAAAAGAAAATACGGCAAGACCGTCGCCGAGATCATTGCATTCGGAGCAGATGTCGCCGTCAAGCTCTCGGAAGTCGAAGACCGCGATGAAATCCTCAAAACCCTTCGCGCCGAGCTCGAACAAAGCGCCGCAGCCTACCGCAAGGCTGCCGCCGCTGTCACCGTCGAGCGCCAAACCGCTGCAGTCAAACTCGCCAAGCTTGCCGAGGGGCAGATCAACTCGCTTGCCATGAAGGTCAAGTTCCACGTCGCCGTCACCTCAAGCGACCAAGAGTCAACATGGTCCGCTTCCGGTTGGGACGAGGTCGAATACCGCATCGCGACCAACCCTGGCGAGCCTCTCAAGCCGCTCGTTGAAATCGCTTCAGGCGGCGAACTCTCCCGCGTGCTCCTCGCCCTCAAAGTCGCCGTCGAGGAAGGCTCCTCGTCCAAATCGAAAAAGAAGACCACGCCGCGCACGCTCGTCTTCGACGAAATCGACATCGGCATCGGCGGCCGCGCCGCTGAAGCCGTCGGCCAGAAGCTTAAAGCGCTCGCCCACGTGCAGCAGGTTCTCTGCGTCACCCACCTCCCGCAAATCGCCGCCTTCGCCGACCAGCATCTCGCTGTTGAAAAGCGCGAGAAGGACGGTCGAACCCAAACGCGCATCCGCGTCCTCGACGACCGCTCCCGCACCCACGAAGTTGCGCGCATGCTCTCCGGCGCAAAGGTTACCGACACCAGCCTGCAGCACGCCGCCCAGATGATCGCCGGCAGTCGGTAGCAGGGATACGGGGCTGGTTCCTGATCGCGCCTCGAACGTTATACCACTCTTGGAAAAGGTCTTAGAGTCCAGATTGACCCGGTTTCGTTGAGACTGTCGGGAATCACCGGCCAATCCGGGAACATTACCGAGGTAATTTTTCATCGCATTTTAGTTTGCATCCATTTAGTGACTTCGATAACCTCTGTATCGAATCACTTGTACCTGTCTTCCCTTCTGCCACCCTTGCTGTTGTTCTGCATTTGCGTGCCTTGGAGTTCCCTGCTTTAGGAGCATCTATGCGAGTGGCGTGTCTCCGCAAATCTCTGCCCCGACGCAGTTCCTTTTCGATCGTGTCTCTTCGGACGTCGTTGCTTTTTGTCACTTCATTGATACTGGTCGTCCCCTTGATGACAGGCTGTAACGGCAGTTCGCTCGCCGTAAATCTGAACACCATCGCTGCCATTGGTGCTCCGGCTACCAGCGTCCGCGTGAATCAGACCTTGCAGCTCGCCTCAAGCTATCTCGCCTCCGGGCTGCCGATGACGTTCTCCGTGAATGGAATCCCCGGCGGCAACGCCCAGGTCGGCACGGTTTCGAACACTGGCCTCTACACAGCCCCCGCAGTCGTTCCCACTCCTTACACGGTCACTATCACCAGTTCTATCGCCAAATATCCAACCGCTGCTCCCGGCTCAGTAGCCATCCAGGTGTGGAACCCCATTCCAGTCCTCGGAACAGTCACTCCGAACGGCTTCTCTGAGGGCACAACGACCGTCACGGTCAACGGCTCGCAGTTTGTGTACGGAGCGCAGATCAGTTGGAACGGCGCCCTCGTTGCCACAACCTATGTCTCCAGCACGCAACTGGTGGCGCAAATCGCTGCGCCGAATCCTGGCACTTTCCCGCTCACGGTCACCAACCCGGACCCCGGATCGGCCAGCGCCATTCCACTTTCCATGAAAGTGGGTCCCGGCCTTGTCGTGCTTACGCTTGAGCCGAACTCCGGCACCGACGTCCGCGTCTCGAACATGCTGAATCTCGGCTTGATGGTGAATGGAACCGACAATCCTGCCGTCACACTGCAGATCAATGGCATTGCCGGCGGCAACGGTGTGGTTGGCACCGCAATCTCAAACACCGATGGATCGATAACCTACACCGCACCGCCCGTCGTTCCCACCCCGAGTAATATCGTCCAGCTCACCATCACCAGCGTCGATAATCCCGCGGTTTCCATCTCGCAGAATATCTCGGTGATGAATCCGATTCCGATTCTCAGCTCCGCGACGCCTATGGCCTTCGATCCTGGGCCCGCAACCATTGTGCTCACCGGCCAGAAATTCATCACCGGCGCGCAAGTGCTCGTCAATGGATCGCCGGTGTCAACCACCTTCAACAGTGGGACGCAACTGACCGCGAATCTTGATCAGGCCCAGCCCGGCAATCTCGATTTGCAGGTTCTCAATCCGAGCCCGGGCCCTGCCATGTCGAATGACCTCATCGCCACGGTCAGCGGCACAATTCCAACTCCGATCGTTCCCCCCAACGATGCCGCGCGCTTCCTTGAGCAGGCCACCTTCGGCCCCACCGACGCCGACATCCGCACTCTTTCACTTGAGGGCTATCAGGCGTGGCTCAACCAGCAATTCGCCATGCAGCCCACGCCCACCGAGCCCGGCGTGGAACAGGCGCTCATCGTGAACAACCCGCCCTGCGCCACAGGCGATGTTAAATGCAATACCGCGCTCTTCCTTGAGAACAACCAGGATGAAGGCTTGGTACAGGACACCTTCTGGCAGCAATCGCTCACCGCGCCCGACGAGCTTCGTCAGCGCGTCAAATACGCACTGTCCCAAATGTTCGTGATCTCCAGCAACAACACCACGGCGATTCAAAACATGCCGCGCGGCGAAGCCAGCTATTACGACATGCTTGGCAACGACGCTTTCGGTAACTATCGCCAGTTGCTCCAGGACGTCACCCTTCATCCAATGATGGGCCAGTTCCTTTCCATGCTGGGCAACGACAAGGGTAACGCGACCACCGACCCGGATGAGAATTACGCGCGCGAAGTCATGCAGCTGTTCAACATTGGCCTGTGGCAGTTGAATAACGACGGCACACAGCAACTCGTAAACGGTCAACCCGTCCCCACTTACTCAAACAACGACGTAATGGGATTAGCTGCCGTCTTCACCGGTTTCAGTTGGCAAATCCCCGGCGACTCGAGCGACGATGGATGGTCCAACTGCTGCCTCTATGTCGGTCCCGGTCAAGGCGAAGAACTCCTGCCTATGACCGCCTATCCTGACCACCATTCGACGGTCGAAAAGGATTTCCTCGGCGTCACCATACCCGCATCAGGCAGTTCGGACCCTAACGGCGACCTCAAAATCGCTCTTGATACGCTCTTCAATCATCCCAATCTGCCGCCGTTCTTCTCCAAGCAGATGATTCAGCACCTGGTCACCAGCAATCCCAGCCCCGCCTACGTCAACCGCGTCGCGCAAGTCTTCATCAACGACGGCACCGGCGTGCGCGGCAATCTGCAAGCGGTCATCACCGCGATCCTCATGGACCCCGAGGCGCGCGACTCCTCTACTTACGTCGGCAATCCGCAGTACGGCAAGGTCCGCGAATCTCTGCTGCGTTACACCGAATGGGCGCGGGCCTTCACAGCGCAATCCCGCACCGGCTCTTTCGACATGGGCAGCACCGAGGATCCCATCTACGGCCTCGGCGAGATGTGGCTCCGTTCACCCACTGTCTTCAATTGGTTCGCCCCGGGCTACACGCCGCCCAACTCGCCCATCTCCGCTGCGAGCCTGCTCTCACCCGAGATGCAGATGACCAATGTCTCCACGGTTGTCGGCTACATCAACTATCTGCAAAACGCGATCGGCGCCAACGCGCAGGGTGGTCCTGACGTCTTCTCGTACTACTCCACTGAGATGACGCTGGCTGCCACGCCCGATCAGCTCCTCGATCGCATCAATCTGCTGCTCATGTCGGGTCAAATGTCCTCGACTCTCTACAACCAGATTCTCGCCGCCGTTAACGCCATTCCCATTCCCAGCGGCGATCAAAACGCAATCAACGCCGCGCTCTTGAGCCGCGCGCAAACGGCAATTTATCTCACCGTGGCGTCGCCCGACTACGCCGCGCAGCAATAGGAGCCAGCCATGAGCTGCAACTGCAAACACACACGCCGGCAATTCCTCAGAACGGCCTCTATGGCGTCCATGGCCGGCATCTATGCCAGCCCGTTTCTCCTCGAGCTCAATTCGCTCGCGGCCATGGCGCAGTCCACCACCGGCTCCGATTACCGCGCCCTCGTCTGCGTCTACTTGCAGGGCGGTAACGACGGCCACGGCACCGTGATCGCCACCGATCCTGATTCCTTCGCCGCCTTCACCGCAGCTCGCTCCGGCGCGCCGGGCCTCGCCTATCCCATGAGCGAATTGCTGCCCATCACCCTCAAAACTCCGCAGTCTGGCCGCACGTTTGCACTCAATCCTTCTCTCGGTGGCGTGCAGTCTCTCTTCAACGCCGGCCGCGCCGCCATCGTTGCCAACACGGGAACTCTCGTGACCCCGGCCACCAAAACGCAGATCAACGCCAACTCTGTCCCGTTGCCCGATTCGCTTTTCTCGCACTTCGATCAAACCGCCGCATGGCAGGCCATCGCCTCCAACCTCGGCAGCAGCGAGCAGGTGGGCTGGGGCGGCGCCGTGGCCGACGCCATTGAAGCCGTGAACATGAACTCCAACTCCATGTTCACTTGCATCTCCACTGCCGGCAATGCGCTCTTCCTTGCCGGCCAGCAATCGTTTCAGCTCAACGTCACCTCCGCCGGCCCCATCCCCATCTACGGCCGTCAGAACCCTCCCTTTGGACTGCCGTCCGCGGCCAACCCACTCGACTCTATCCTTACCGCTGACGAAAACAATCTCTTTGCGCAGGAATACGAGATCGTCATTAACCGCTCCATGCAGGCGCAGGCCACGCTAGCCACGGCCATGGCAACCGCCGGCGTCGGTGGTGTCGCCAACCCTCCGCAATATCTCGACCCCATGACCAACATGCTCGCCGATAACCCTCTTGCTACTTCACTCCAGACTGTCGCGCGCATCATTGCCGGTCGCGCCCAGCTCGGCGTCACCCGTCAGATCTTTTATGTCCAACTCGGCAGCTTCGACACCCACAACAACCAGGCGATCCAGCACGCCCAACTCCTCACCCAGCTCGGCGCAGCCTTCCAGTATTTCGATGGCCTCATGGTTGGCATGGGTCTGGGCAACAACGTCACCGCCTTCACCATCTCCGACTTCGGCCGCACCCTCACGTCCAACTCCAACGGCACGGACCATGGCTGGGGCAGTCACCACTTCGTCGTCGGCGGCGCGGTGCAGGGTCAGGACATGTACGGCCAATATCCTGTCGTTGGTGTCGATCAGGCCAACGATCTTGGCGCCGGCCGGCTCATCCCAACCACTGCCGTCGAGCAATACGCAGGAACTCTGGCCAGTTGGTTCGGTCTATCCGACGGCCAGATCCGCACCGTCTTTCCCAACTTCGGGAACTTCGGCACCGACCCCTACCTCGGCTTCATGGGTTAGGGGTTCAATCTCATCCAGGAGGGTTTCTGAAACCTGACACCTAAACCTGGAACTTTGAGGTCTCTGCCACAGCATGGGCAGGGCGCTATAAATAGATAAAGCAACTTAATTCATCCAGGGGGACCCCACCTGTCGCGCACCTGATCGAGCGATGGGTGGGATACCACCAACAAATTCGTCTGCATTGTCATGCGAAGCGCAAATCTGCGCACAATCGCAGCCAATGGTGCGCCGAACGCAGCCGAAAGCCTGCCTGGAGCGCAGCCGAAGGAAACCTGAATTTGCTTTTGCCGCCTGAAGCTGATCGCGAATACCTGAAAGCTAAAGGCTGAGAGCTGTGGGCTGGTCGCTGTAAGCTGATGATTAGATGCTCTTCCGGCTCATCTGCGTGGCCGCTTCCCGTTTGAGGCGCTCCAGAGCAGTTCCGCCAATCTTCTGGTTCTCAGTTCCAGTTCTTCTGGCGGCGCTCCCTGTGTTCTCACAGGCGCCCTCGTCCACCGCGGAGATCAAATCTCCCGACCTGGACTCGATCCTGCAGCACATGGAGGACGCCGAGCACCCCACCCCCGCTCAATCCCGGCCGTACCGGGTGACGCGCGAATACAAAGTGTTTATGGGCGCCGATAAGCAGCCGACCTCTGACATCATGGCGCAGATCGATTTCGTTCCTCCCGCTACGGAGACTTATACGATCACCCAATCGACAGGGAACCCATGGGGGGAAAAGATCATTCGCGACCTTTTGGTCAGCGAAACGGCATCGGCGAGGCAAGAAGACAGTTCTGCGATCAACCGGGCAAACTACGATTTTGTTTTTATTAGGCAACAGAACTTCGGTGAGGTTCCGGAGTACATTTTTGCGATCTTTCCCAAGCGGAGAGATAAACTCCTTTTGCGCGGGCAGATTTGGGTCGATAAAAGCACTTTCCGCATTCGCCAAATCCAGGGAGTGCCGGCCGAAAGTCCCTCCTTTTGGCTCTCGGACCTTCACATCACTTTTCAGTACGCTGAAATCGACGACGAGTGGGTTCTCGTCACTGTCGATGGTCTCGCGAAGGTTCGCTTTCTGGGACAGTTCACACTGACCGGCCTCAATATCCGGCCGCCCGAATCCTTGTCCCCTCAGCCGAATTAGAGTTCTGCGATAACCTCCGATGGCCGTAATACGGAGACAGCATTCCTGCGCTCGGTTTACGTCAAATCGGCCTTGCCATTGCGCAAGAACGGCGCGCACTCTACGTCATCACATCGAGATGCTGATCGCAATTCCGATGCCCGGATAACTGTTGTCGTACAGGTAATAACCGCCGTTCTGGTAAACCACGTAGACGTCGTCGGTGTCGTACCAGTCATTCGACCAGTTTCCCGGCCAAGGGTCGAGAAGCGTAATCCAATAGCCGTTGTACTGGAAACGTGGGTATCCATCGAAAACCATGAAGGGAAGACTGTAGATCCGAAATGCATTCCGCTGCCCGAAGTAGACGTTGTACCGGGCGTCAGGGACACGGTAGCCGTTGTAGCCGCCCCGTTGTTGCCAGGTGCGGTGGTCGGTCTGCCAGTTCCCGGTGCGATGATTTTGCCAGGTGGTCTGCTCGGTACGCTGCTGCGCTGCGGTGCGAGGAGGTTGCTGCCGCTGCGCCGGCGGTTGCTGGGCGTGCTGTTGCGGCGCAGGTTGCTGCCGTTGCGCCGGTGGTTGCTGGGCGTGCTGTTGCGGCGCAGGTTGCTGCCGCTGCGCCGGCGGTTGCTGGGCGTGCTGTTGCGGCGCCGGTTGCTGCCGCTGCGCTGGCGGTTGCTGGGCGTGCTGTTGCGGCGCAGGCTGTTGCCGCTGCGCCGGCTGCTGCTGGGCGTGCTGTTGCGGCGCGGGCTGTTGCTGCTTCGCCGGCGGTTGCTGGGCGTGCTGCTGCGGTGCAGGCTGTTGCCGCTGCGCCGGCTGCTGCTGGGCGTGCTGCTGCGGCTTTTGCCCTTGCTTGTCGTCTTGCTTTTGGTCCTGCGCCGAGGCAGAAGTGGCCATTCCAAGCGCCAACGCCAACACTGCCGAAGTGACGATGAGTTTCGTATTCATAGAAGGTTCCTCTGACTTCGATTGGTTAACTGCCGCTTGCTCCGGAGCAAGCTTCCCATTGACGAATGGACCGGACCTGCGATGGATTCATCCGGTGCGACGAGTCACACCCCACCACTTTCCCCGCGCTCGAGGGCTATTGCACCTGGGTTCTTTGAAAATTGTGGGCCGGTCCCGGAATCGTGTCTGATTCATTTTGCTCATCTTCGAAGAATCTCGCCTCACGATCTTTCCGCCCGCTGCGCTCGCATTTCCGCTCCGTCGCGCGGCGCCAGAACAACTACGACATGCAGAACCACGCAGTCCTCACCGAGAACGACCTCACGGCGTCAAGCCAGCAGTTGACCCTGGCGGCCGAGGCACCCAACGCAGCCAATCAGCAAAAGTTGATTCCCCGCTCCCTGGCCCGGGAATCTGCGCGCCATCAGAAGTTGAGCTTCACCGCGCCCTGAACGATGCGCGGAGGGGCCGCGCTGATTGCGTTGCCGAACGTCGAGCTGCCGATGTTGCCATCGATCGCACTCGGCCCGTTGAACTGCGCGTGGTTGAAAACGTCGAAAGCCTCCACGCGAAAGAGCAGCGCTGTCGATTCCGTCAGCGGCACGCTCTTGGCCAACGCCATGTCGTAATTGTCCGCGCCCGGGCCGTGGAAGAATCGCCTCTTCGACGTGCCCGGCGTGCCAAGCGCGTTCTCGCTGAACGGCGCCGCATCGAAGTAGTTGTTTCCGTTGGTGCGCGGATTCCGATTCAGGTGGAGCGGCGCGCCATCGTAGTCGGGCTCGTCGATGCTGCTGTTGTTCACCCCGTTCGGATTCGTGCCGATCAGAGAATTGTCTCCATTGTTCGTCATCGTGACAGGAAAACCGCTCGCAAATCGCGTGATCCCCGACAATGTCCATCCCTGGCTCAAGCGATTCGCGCGCATCAGCCTGTCAATCGGCAAACGATATTCATAACTGAGCACGAAATTCTGCCTCACATCGAACGCCGACAGCACATAGTTCAGCGCCTGGTTGAAAGGATTGACCTCTTCGCCGATGTTCGACGAATCATCAAGAGACTTGCTGTAGGTGTAAGCGGCCGAGAACTCCAGCCGCCCGCTTGAGTGCTGCGCACTCAGTTCCAGCGCGTTATAGTTGGCGCGCCCAATGTTCGATTGCAGCGCGTTGCTGCCGAAGCTCGATCCCAGCGGTCCGCGCGTTCCATTCACCTGTCCCCCGCCGATGGGGTAATACACTGTGTCCTCGCCGCCCGCGCCACAGGTCAGCGTGCCGGGCTGTACCTCGCTCGGCTGGCTCAGGCTCAGGCATAGCGCTGCGTTGCCGGGGTTCGCCTCGATCAGTACGCGCTGAAGATGGCTCGACGTTCCGATGTAGCTCGCGCGAAGCACCGTGTCCGGCCCCGCTTGCCGCTCGATCGACAGCATCCACTCCTCTGTGAACGGCACGCGATTGTGCACATCGTATCCGGGAATCCCGCTGATCGGCTCGTACGCGCTCCAGTTGATGTTTCCGTCGGGGTCGCTGCGCGAGGAATTCAGCGGCGCAAACGTATAGGGAAACGGCTGACCGTAATTCGTCCCATCGGCCGCGGTCACAAACGGCGTTGCGAACAGCGGCGGAGCGGGACTGGTGTACGTCGTCCCGTACGGCGCATTCGCCGCCAGCACGCTGATGGAACCGGCATCGATCGCCGTGTAGAAGTTGCCGAAGCTCGCGCGGATGCTCGTTGTTCCCGGGCTGCCCAGCGCCTTCTTGAGCACCCCGCCGCTTGCATGCGGCGACCACGCCACACCCATGCGCGGCGAAAATCCAAGGTGATCGACCGGGGCCAGCGTGCGCGGAACGCCCGAATCTCCCGGATACAAAATCCCTGCCGGCGCTCTCGGAAACACGTCTGACTGCTCGCCCGCCACAAATGTTGAAATCTGGTTATACTTCTCCGTCCACGGCGCAATCCGGTCCCAGCGCAGCCCGTAATTGAGCGTCAAGCCGGGCCGCGCGTGCCAGCTATCCTGCGCGAATAGCCCTACATATTGGTTGCGCGCGTAAAACGGATTCAGTTGGCTCTGGTTGTACTGGCTGGGCACACCGATCAGAAAATCCGCAAAGTCCACTCCCGTCTCCGCGCCCGAAAAAACAAAGTTCCCGTTGAATTGCGCAATCGGGTGCGCGTTCACCTGGTCGGCGTGAAGCTCCGCGCCTGCCTTCATCGTGTGGCTCCCTGCCACCTTCGAGAACGTGTCCGAAGCCTGATACGTATTGTTCGCCTGGATCAACTGATTCGCCGCGGCGCCGATCGAGAAGCCGTTGAAATTCACGTTCTCCACGCTCTGGCCCTTGGGATCGAGAGCCACAATGCTCGGGGTGCCGTCGGCGTTTGCAAAGCCTTGCGAAACCAGGCTCACACCGCGTCCGCCTACCGGCTGACCTAGGTTTGTCATGTCGCGCAGGTAGCTCGCGTGCGCCTCGTTCACCGTTGTCGCATTGATCGCCTTTGTCAAGCTCAGAGCCAGGAGTTGCGCGCGTCCCGTCGTCAGTGCGTCGAATCCCGGCACGCTGGCCCCGCTCTGCGCCGTCGGATATGGATTATCCAAATCGAAATCGTCGACAAAGTAGTATGCCGACGCAAGTCCCCAACGCGTATTCGCATCCACGCGCGCGCCGGCCTTGTCGTCGCGCACTGTCTGGTTCGATGCCGACGTTGCAAACCCATTCGCATTGTTCGGAGCCGGAATATATTGAAGCATCCGTTGCGCCGGAACCGACCATGCGCTCTGGGGGATCTGCGCGTTCCCAAACACGCACTGCCCCGCCTGCGCATCCGCCGTCGTGCAGCCGTTAAACGAATACGGTTCGCCTTGCGTAACCGTGTAGCCCAGCTTTTGCGTCAACAGGCTCGCCAGGTATGGCCCGCCCACGGCGTCCGTCAGCAGCGTCTTGCCGTTGCGGTCGGCAAAATCCGCCAAATCCCCCGTCCGGTCCGCGTTCGACGGCACGCTGATCTCGCCCGTATCGATCCCCTGCGTCTGACGCGTCCCCTGGTAGTCCGTAAAGAAGAACAGCTTGTCCCGCCGGATTGGCCCGCCCAGCGTTCCGCCAAACTGGTTCTGCCGGTACACGCCGCGCGTCGGCGAAAAGTAATTCCGCGCATCGAGATCCGTGTTCCGCAAGAAATCGAACGTGCTCCCGTGAAACTGGTTGCTCCCGTTCTTGGTAATCACGCTCACTTGGCCGCCGCTGAACTCGCCATACTCCGCATCGAAGTTGCTCGTCACAACGCGAAATTCCGCAATCGCGTCCAGGTTGGGAATAATCGCCGTCCCCGCGTTCACGTCCTCTTCCGCATCGCTGCCATTCACGCTGAAGAAGTTTGCCGTCTCCCGCTGCCCGTTCACTGAAATCGTTCCCGGGTTCAGCGTTCCCGACGGGTTCAGGATGGTTGCGCCCACGTCCTCCACGGTTGCCGCGCCAAGCGTCGTTTCGGGAATGACTCCTGCCTGGAGCGATAAGAGATCGGTAAAGCTGCGCCCATTCAGCGGCACCGCCGCCAGCTCGCGCCCAGAGATTACTTCTCCCGATTGCGTGCTCACCGTCTCCACGTGCAGCGCATTGTCGGTCACGCTCACTGTCTGCGAAATCGCGCCAACTTTGAGTGCGCAGTCGATCGTCAACGCCGCGTCGGTATCAAGCGCAACATCTTTGCGCTCGTAGGTCTCAAATCCCGTGGCCCGCACATCCAGCTCGTAGCGGCCCACCGGCAAAACCGGCAGCGTGTAGTATCCGCTCGCATCGCTGTGCGTCTCGTGCTCGATCCCCGTCGCCAACTCCCGCGCAGTCACATCCGCGTTCGGCACCACTCTTCCTTGCGGGTCCTTCACCGTTCCTGAAATGCTCCCGGTCACCGCGGCCCACGCTGGGATACCTGCAAACATAAGAATGCACATGAGTTGGATGAAAGATCGTTGCGGCTTAGTCGGCCGTCCCATGCTTCGATTCCTCTGCCTTTTGTTGCCGCGGGCGAGCTCCCAACAGAGCCCTTGCGGTGGGGTTTTGATATACGACCAATTAGGTCCCCTTTAATATACGACAAATCAGGTCGCCATTCTATGCAGTGATTCAAATCACACCGCATCGTGAAAAGGGCAGGTTTTTTTCACTTTCCGGTTTTTCTGTACTGGGGGCCCGGGCGCGTTATTCTTGCACCGGGCGCGAGCGACGAAAAGGCTGGATGCCAAGGGGCTGGAAGCTGTGTTTCCCACGCAACCATCCACTCTTTCCATCCCTCAAACCTTCAGGAGGAAACATGTCCAAACTTAAAGTCTTTGGATTCGCAGCATTTGCAATCGGCTTGCTCTGCTTCGTGCCTTCCGCCTCGGCCCAGATCTCCATCAGTTTTGGAGTCGAGCCTGTCTGTCCCTACGGCTACTTTGACTACGCTCCGTATCAATGCGCGCCCTATGGCTACTATGGGCCCGACTGGTTTGTGAACGGAGTCTTCATCGGAGCGGGCCACTGGTTCCACGGTCCAGCCCACTTCTATGGCCACGTCGACAACCGCTTCGATCCTCGTCACGGCTATCACGGACCGTTCCCGGAGCGGGGCGCTGAGCCCTTCAACCACTTCCACGGCAACGAAGCGCGCGATGGCCGCGGACATACAGGCCCTGCCGATCACGATGCCGGCGGCGAGCACGCTCTTCCCGGCTATCACGGTGGCGGCGACCACGGCGGTCACCACTAGACCAAGGCTTGCACACCGGGTCTCGCAGACGGGACCGTAAGCTGATCCCTCCCCAACGCCGGCGCGCGCTCTTTGTGGGCGCGCGCCGATCCCGCCTTGGAGATGCGCTCAACCTGTATAGAATTGACCAGCCTCAATGTGCCGTCTCCCGGCAGAATCCGAACCACGGAAGAAACGGCTGAGGGGCCGTCGTCCAAAAAGATCGGCGACGAGGCCTCTCGATTCGGCGGGTGATCGCAACACAATTCCGCCTCGCCCCGTTTTCCCGGCCGCAATCGTCGTTTTGCTGGTGCAATTTCCCTCGGCAGCAGTGCCATTCCGGGGAATTGGCGCCGATACAGGCGATTCCGGCTCCAGGCAGACCATGGAGGAAAAGGCATGTTTCACATACTTTGGTATGTAATCATCGGACTCATCTCGGGGCTTATCGCGAAATCGGTCATGCATGAGCACATGACGATGTTCTGGACCATCGTGCTGGGCATCGTCGGATCGATCCTCGGCGGCGGCATCACCCACATGATTTCTCGCTCGAAAAACGAGCGATTCCATCCCGCCGGCCTCATTTTTTCCACGCTGGGCGCGATCCTGGTTCTCTTCATCTGCTACAAGCTCAAGATTCATCTCCCCTAGTTTTGTTGCTCGTCCCTTCGGCTCATTTGCCGCGCGGCGCGCGGTCTTTGTGGGCGCGCGTCAACGCCCTCCTGTTCGGTATGCCGCGATCCGATTTCGAAGTGAAACGGTGACGGCGGGGCAGTATTTTTTTGGAGGTCGCGCAAGTGCGGCCAACTTAAACGAAATGTTCGATTTTGTGCGAACTGAGCCCATCGAAATGTTCAAGGATCCTTGAACAAAACCGCTTGAATGTTCAAGAATTGTGTCCCGAATCGTTGCGTGGTGGACCAGAGAATTTCCCAAAATTGGGCGCAATGGGCCAAGAATTTTGAACATTTCTTTGGTGAAGTTTGCCGATAATTACGCACTCTTCAGGCACAATGGGCTCATACAGCGAATAGCTCCACACCAAAGGCGCCTAACGGCGCCTTTTTTGCGCGATTTTGCGCACTGAGTCGCCGTCCCGGCGACAGTGAACAGTGGACAGTGAGCAGTGAACAGGGACCGAGAAGACGGGAACTACCGGACTTGGGGCTAGGAAAGAGTAGCCGAAAGCGGGGTAATTATCGGCAAACTTGCCAGAGATCAGGGGTCAGGGATCAGAAAAGGAACAGGTTAGGACGAAGTCGGGGCGGGGATTTTTGGGGCAGAGGGGTTGACAACAGAAGATAGGGATCAGGTTTGAGGGGTGAGCAAGACGGGGATCAAGGATTAGGGATTAGGGAACAGGGAACAGGGAACAGGAAAACAGAAACCAAGGGACCAAGGGAACGAGGGAGCAAGGGACCTCTGACATTTCCTGCTCTTGTGGTCTCAGTTTCATCTGGAAGTGAGCAATGCGGAACAGAAATCGGCCTGAGGGGTGGGATAGATTCTTCGCCATGGTCGGAGAAATACACATACTTGAAGTCGAGAAGGACGGCGAGGACGGACTGATCGTGAAGTTCTCAGATGGGACGATATGCGGTTATGTCGTGGAGGAGTTGCTGGAGATGAGACCTATCCGGGAAAAGGTCAAGAAGACTCCTGACACCGAGCGAAAGGCTATGAGCCTTCCTCTATCCATCCCCGCGCCATTGGTTGTTGTCCTCTGATCACGGACGACTGACCGCTCAGCCGAAGATCGCCATGACGATGTGGTTCACCGCGAATGCTGCTCCGTAGGCCAGAGCGAGCATGTAGAGGAACTGCACGGCGGGCCAGAGCCAGCTATTGGTTTCGCGGCGAACGACGGCGATGGTCGACGTGCACTGCATGGCGAAGGCGAAGAAGATCATCAGCGCCAGTGCGCCGCCGAGGGTCATGTCGTGATGCAGAGCGGTTTGCAGGTTGAGCGCCTGGGTGCTGGGGTCGGCGCCGTAAAGCGTTCCCATAGTGCTGACCATGACTTCGCGCGCCAGCACGCTTGAGAGCAGTCCAATACCAATCTTCCAATTGAAGCCGAGCGGCGCAATGGCCGGCTCGATGAAGTGTCCAAGACGGCCGATGAGCGAGTCGGCCAGTTGCGGAGCGCTGAGCGCACCTGCGGCAGTGTGGATGGCGGGCAGATGCGCGAGAACCCACAGAGCGAGCGTGACGGCGACGATGATGGTTCCGGCAGTGCGCATGAAGATGCGCGCGCGGTCCATGAGGCGCAGGCCGAGCGTGAAGGGAGTGGGCATGCGATACTGCGGCAGCTCGAGGATGAAGGGCGTATCGCTGGAGCGGAGGATGGAGCTCTTGAGCAGACGCGCGGTGGTGAATGCGGCGACGAAGCCGGCCACGTAGAGGCTGAGCATGACGATGGTGCGCAGGCCGATGACTCCGTGCAGGTAGTAGATGTTGGGAATGAAGGCGGCGATGAGCAGCAGGTAGACAGGCAGGCGCGCCGAGCAGGTCATGAAGGGCGTAACGAGGATGGTGGCGAGCCGGTCGCGCTTGTTCTCAATGGTGCGCGTGGCCATGATGGCCGGAATGGCGCAGGCGTAAGCCGAGAGCAGCGGGATGAACGCTTTGCCATTTAGACCAATCGTCCGCATGACGCGGTCGGCGATCAGAGCGGCGCGGGCCAGATAGCCGGAGTCTTCGAGGATCCCGATAAAGAGGAACAGCAGCAGGATTTGCGGCAGGAAGACGAGTACGGAGCAGATGCCTTTCCATACGCCGTCTAGCAGGAGCGATTGCAGCCATGGGACGGGAATGAGCGGACGGACGAGGTCGGCCATGCGGGCAAGCAGTTCGCCGAAGCCGTCAGAGAGTGGCTGGCCCAGCGCGAAGACGACTTCGAAGACGCCGATGACGACGAGGAGGAAGAGCAGCGGTCCCCAGAAGCGATGCAGAAGGACGTTGTCGATTTTGCGGGTGTTCTCGGCCGAGAGCGGCGCCTGGTAGCCGGTATTGCGGCTGACCTGTTCGGCCCAAATATGCGTGCTCTGCGCGTTGCCCATGACGGGCAGCGAGAGAGGCTTGGTCTTTGCGTTGTGGCCGTTCTGCTGATTGAGGAAGAGCGGCACGGCTTCGAGGCCGGTTCCATGAACGGCGCTGATGAGGGCAACCGGAGCGCCGAGTTCGCGCGCGAGCTTGAGCGTGTCGATTTGTCCGCCGCGCGACTTCATCAGGTCAGACATGTTGAGGAGGACCAGCGTGGGAAGGCCGACGTCGAGCACTGGCGCGGCCAGCATGAGCTGGCGCGTGAGATGAAGCGAGTCGAGTACGAGGAGAACGGCGTCGGGCTTGGGCGTGCCGGGCATGCGGCCGCGGAGCACGTTCACGGCGACGCGCGCGTCTTCAGAGTACGGAGTGAGCGAGTAGATGCCGGGGAGATCGATGAGCGTGAGATCTTCGCGGCCGACGCCGGCCATGAGGCCCATGCGCTGCTCGACGGTGACGCCGGGATAATTGGCGACTTTTTGCCGGAGGCCGGTGAGCTTATTGAAGAGCGTGGATTTGCCGGAGTTGGGAGGACCAATAAGGACGACGGTGTGGAGGGCGCTTTCGGTCGGCGCCTTAGGCGGCTCAAAGGCCGGAACGTCGCAACAGGCGTTCATCGAGCGGCCTCGGCCAAGCGGGGAGCCTCGTCGGAGGCGGGGTCGGACTGCTCGGCGGCGGGCTCGACCGGGCGGACACGGATGGCTGAGGCTGTCTCATGGCGGAGGGCAATCTCCAGGCCGTCAACGCGGTAGACGGTGGGGTCGCCGGCGGGAGCGCGGCGCAGGGCCGTGACCTCAGCGTCGGGCACAAAACCCATGTGCATCAGGTGGTTCTGGACGTTTTCAGGCAGGTTGAGGGCGACCAGGACCCCGCTTTCGCCAACCGTCAAATCGCTGAGTGCGCTCACCTGACGAACCCCGTGGTGCCGCCCGAAACGGCGGGGCAGCAGAAAAATACGACCGGAATGGTCGTATTTAAGTATACGGCGAAGTTGCCCCTGGCTGCAATCGTGCTTTTTGGGGATTTTTGAGTCGAACATTCCCAAGACCTGACCTCGCGGAAGAGGAGTCAAAATGGATAGGGATTTCATTCAGCCCCTTCCCACAAGCCCCCTGGCGGACCCTTTTTCTGTTCATCGGAACGATGGTTCATTTGTAGCAGCGGATTCCGGGCCAGGAAGTGATCCAAATCACAGTTCAAGGGGGCTGGTTTCTGGGGCTGGGATCCGCTTGCGAGGGGCAAGGTTGGGTGGTAAAAGCGATCCATGACGCTTGAGGAGTTCCGCGCTTCGTTGTCGCAGGCCGAACCGCCTGAAGGGGTGGCGGCACCGCTTGCAGCGTTGTGGTGGGATGCAAAAGGAGATTGGGCGCGCGCGCATGGCATGGTTGACGATCTTGAGACGCCTGACGCCATGGCGGTACATGCTTACCTGCACCGTAAAGAAGGCGTTGAGTGGAACGCCGACTACTGGTATAGCCGCGCCGGGCGAACGTTTCGCCGGCCAACATTGGAGGTGGAGTGGGAGGCGCTGGTTGCGGGGCTGGCAAAAAAATAGCGAGCCATCGAGCCGCTAATGCGACGGGCGATGGCGCCTTAGGAAAAGGGTTGATTTTTAGTGTGCGGAGCATGCTACTCTGGCGGCGTGCCAGCGGCTTCCCAGCTTGAAAGGACGAAGACTCGTCGCCACTCGGGAGTGGTGCGCGCGACGCACTGGCTGACGTTTGTGGCCTTCATTGCGCTGCTGGTGACGGGCGGAGAGATTGTCATTTCTCATCCGCGGTTCTATTGGGGCGAAGTTGGAAACGTGAACACGAAGCCGCTTTTCGTGATTACGATTCCGTCGTCGCGCGATACGGTGCCTACGAAATATGACTACGTGATGCCGGACCAGAATGGATGGAGCCGGTATCTGCATTTCGAAGCCGCGTGGGTGTGCGTGCTGACAGGGCTGGTGTACGGAATCTACGGAGTGGTGAGCGGCCATTTTTGGAAGAACCTGTTGCCGGAACGGCGCGACTGGAACAGGCACGCGTACGGAGAGCGGATTGCGCAGTATCTGCGACGCAGGCCGCCGGACCGCGCGGAAGAGACTTCGTATAACGTGCTGCAGCGAACGGCATATGTCGTGGTGATCTTCGTTTTGTTTCCGTTGGTCATCTGGACGGGAATGGCGATGTCGCCGGCGTTCACTGCGGCGTTTCCGTGGACGGCGGCGCTGTTGGGCGGACGGCAGTCGGCACGCACAATTCACTTTTTCGTTTCATGGCTATTGCTGTTGTTCCTGATTGTGCACGTGACGATGGTGGCAAGGTCAGGATTCTGGCGGCGCGTGCGGAGCATGATCACGGGAAACCTGCGAAGTTCCGAGGAGGGCCAATGAACAAGATCACGCGCCGCAAACTGATTTCGGGAGGGGTGGTTGCCGCTGCGGGCGTGGCTGGATTGGGCGCGGCAGATCGCATTGCGAAGCGCTATGGCCTGATCCCGCCGGATGGTGGAGGGGTTTACGGACCGGGAGAGACGCTGACCTATGCGTGCCAGAGGCTGCTGACTGTGAACAGACCGGCACGCGAGTTTCCGCGGAGCATGATCTCAAGGAACCCGTTTGCCAACGAAATCGCGCCGCCGACGGATGCATTCAAGCGGCTGCAGGCCGGCGGATTCAGAGATTGGCGGCTAGTCGTCGACGGAACGGTGGCGCATCCATTGGCCCTCTCGCTCGGCGATCTGAAGACGTTGCCAGTGCGCAGCCAGATTACCGAAGTGGCGTGCGAGGAAGGATGGTCGTATGTCGCCGAGTGGATCGGGACGCCGCTTTCGGGGGTGTTGCGCGAGGCGGGCGTGCTGCCGCAGACACGCTACATCGTGTACCACGCTTTCGAGAAGAGCTTGTGGGGAAGCATCGACATGGCCGATGCGTGGGACAAGCACACGCTGCTGACGATGGGCATGAACGATGGAGATTTGCCGGTGCCGTTTGGCGGCCCGCTGCGGCTGCGCCTGCCGCGACAGCTTGGCTACAAGAGCCTGAAGTTCGTCACGCACGTTACGGCGACCGATGACATCAAGAAATTCGGCAAGGGACTGGGCTCGGTCGATCCCGAATATGGATATGCGTGGTACGCGGGGATCTAAAGCGTGCTGAATCGTTGGAAGTGTGACGAGCGCACGCGCTCCGAGGCAAATCCGGGTATAGAATCCTCTGTTTGCATCAGGTATGCAGGAGAGGCTGACTATGCAATATCGCAGATTTGGAAAACTGGATTGGATGGCTTCAGCGCTGGGATTTGGCGCCATGCGGCTCCCGAGCGCGGATGGTCAAAGGGGCAGCGCGAACGTCGACGAAGCGGAAGCGACGCGGATGCTACGTTATGCCATCGACCATGGCGTGAACTACGTCGATACCGCGTATCCGTATCACGAAGGCAACAGTGAGCTGGTCGTTGGCAGTGCGCTCAAGGATGGATATCGCGAAAAGGTACGCCTCGCGACCAAGCTCCCGACTTGGATGGTGCAGGGGCCTGCGGATTTCGATCGGTTTCTGAATGAGCAGTTGCGAAAGCTCGAGACGGACCACATCGACTTTTATCTGATCCATTCACTGAACAAAGCGTGGTGGCCGAACATCGTGCTGAAGCACGACATTCTGCGCGAGGCGGAGCGGGCCCTGGCCGATGGGCGCATCGGGCACCTGGGCTTCTCATTTCACGATGACTACGCTTGCTTCGAAGAGATTGTGAACGGCAGCGACCTGTGGAGCTTTTGCCAGATCCAGTACAACTACATGGACACGGAAAACCAGGCGGGCGCGCGCGGCCTGAAGCTGGCTGCTGACAAGGGGCTGGCGGTTGTGGTGATGGAACCGCTGATGGGCGGACGGCTGGCCGATCCGCCGCCGGCAATTCGGGAGATGATCGCGGGCGATGCGGCAGGGCGAAGTGCGGCACAACTGGCACTGGACTGGGTTTGGGATCAGCCGGAGGTTTCGGTAGTGCTGAGCGGGATGAGCACGATGGACCAGGTCGCGGACAACCTGAGGATTGTGGATCTGGCGCGCGTGGGCAAGATGACTGAAGCGGACCAGGCGCTGATCGCGCGGATTCGCGAGCATTATCGATCGAGGATCACCATTCCGTGCACGCAATGCGGCTACTGTATGCCGTGCCCCAACGACGTGAACATCCCGGTGAATTTTGAGATGTTCAACTACGCGTATACCTATGACGACGTGGGCGCGGCGCGGTTCCGCTACAACTTCGTGCTCAAAGAAGGGCAACGCGCGGGGGCGTGCATTGATTGCGACACATGCGAAGGCCTATGCCCGCAGCATATTCCGATTTCGGAGTGGATGCCGAAGGTGGCGGAGCTGCTGGGGTAAGGCACTTGCCCGCCTCAATCCAGAGTTTCGATTAGTGCATGAGCGCACCGGCGTGGGAGCCGATGTAGTAGGGCCACAGGAAAATGGCGAGAACGCCTCTCCAGAAACTGAGGTGCAGGTAGCCGATGGTGAAGAGCCACGCAGCGCACCATGCCAATCCCATGAACGTTTGCTGATGGATCTGAATTTTTTGCGGATGCCTTGTGCAGTCGTCGGTCGCCATGAATTCCTCCGTCGGTGATTGCTCCACGCTGGGCAGCGGAGCGATGCGCCCCGTTCGCTCCAACTCAGAACAGTGATCAAGACTTCTCGGATGGTTGCAGCCATCGTACGCCAAACAGGGCGATTGGGCGTGAAGCAACTTGGGGTCAGCGAACGTGGATTGGCTTCATACGGTCCCGGTGCGTTGCAGGATATAAACATCGTTTCACAGGATGGGATTTCTGGCCCTCCCTGTGTTACCCATCACTGCCCCTGACCGACTCAGAGCTGAGACTCACCTTAGCGGCCAATTTCCTCAAGTGCCGCATTGTGGAGCGAAGCGAATGAGTGAACTAAAGACTGTGATCCCCACCGTGATTATGGACGGGAACGAGGCTGCGGCGTCCGTGGCCTATCGGCTGTCCGAAGTCGTCGCCATTTACCCGATCACCCCCTCGTCGCCGATGGCCGAGTGGGCCGATCAGTGGCGTTCGGAAGGGAAGAAGAACATTTGGGGCGCGTTGCCCATTGTGGAAGAGATGCAGAGCGAAGGCGGCGCTGCTGGCGCGCTGCACGGTGCGCTGCAGGCCGGGGCCTTCGGGACGACATTTACGGCCTCCCAGGGCCTGCTCCTGATGATTCCCAACATGTTCAAGATTGCCGGTGAACTAACCCCGGCAACGATGCACGTCTCAGCGCGCACGCTGGCGACGCACAGCCTCTCGATCTTTGGTGACCATTCCGACGTTATGGCTTGCCGTTCGACGGGTTGGGCCATGCTGGCCTCGAATTCCGTGCAGGAAGTTGCCGATATGGCGCTGGTGGCGCAGATCGCCACCCTCGAATCTCGCATTCCCTTCATCCATTTCTTCGACGGGTTCCGTACTTCGCACGAAGTGGGAAAGATTTTGCCTATCAGCGACGAAACCATTCGCGCGCTGGTCGACGACAAGTACCTGATCGCGTTCCGCAAGAACGCCCTGACGCCCGATCGCCCGTTCATCCGCGGCACGGCGCAGAACCCCGATGTGTTTTTCCAGGCGCGCGAAGCATGCACACCGTTCCACGCAGCCGTTCCCGGAATTGTGCAGTCAGTGATGGATCGCTTTGCGGCGCAGACAGGACGCGCGTATCGCCTGTTCGATTATTACGGCGCACCTGATGCGGAGCGCGTGATCTTGCTGATGGGTTCCGGCGCCGAAGCAGCCGAAGAGGCTGTGGATGCGTTGAACAGCCAGGGCGAGAAAGTGGGCATGGTGAAGGTTCGCCTTTACAGGCCATTCGACACCAAGGCGTTTCTTGCCGCGCTGCCGGCGACCGTCAAGTCGATTGCAACTCTCGACCGCTGTAAGGAGCCGGGCGGAGCCGGTGAGCCGCTTTACCAGGACATTATGACCGTGCTGGCTGAGAATGCTGCGGATCTGCCTTTTGTGAGCATGCCTGCTGTCATCGGAGGGCGCTATGGTCTCTCGTCGAAGGAATTCACGCCGGCGATGGTCAAGGGCGTCTTCGATGAGCTGGCGAGGCTCTCGCCAAAGAACCACTTCACGATCGGCATCAATGACGACGTGAGCCACTCGAGCCTGGAGTACGATCCCGAGTTCTCGACCGAGGATCCGAAGACTGTGCGCGCGTTGTTTTATGGCCTCGGCTCAGACGGAACTGTGGGCGCGAACAAAAACTCGATCAAGATCATCGGGAGCGAGACGCCGAACTACGCGCAAGGCTACTTTGTTTACGACTCCAAGAAGTCCGGCTCGATGACAACTTCGCACCTGAGGTTCGGACCCAACCCGATCCGGTCAACGTATCTAATCACCCGCGCCAGCTTTGTGGCCTGCCACAACTTCAGCTTCCTGGAGAAGATGGACGTGCTCGAAGCCGCGATGCCGGGAGCGGTGTTCCTGCTCAACTCGCCGTATTCCGCGGCCGAGGTGTGGGACAAGCTACCGCGCAGCGTGCAGGAAGAGATGCTGCGCAAGAAGATTGAGTTCTATGTGATCGATGGCTACAAGGTGGCGCGCGAAGCAGGCATGGGTTCGCGCATCAACACCATTATGCAGACGTGCTTTTTCGCAATCAGCGGCGTGCTACCGCGCGATGAGGCGATCAAGCAGATCAAGAAGTCGATTCAAAAGACCTATGGCAAGCGCGGCGAGGCGGTTGTGCAGAAGAATTTTGCCGCTGTCGATCATGCGCTGGCTCATCTTGAAAAAGTGGAGCTGCCTGTTGCGGCATCGTCGGACTTCGATCTGACCGGGGCCATCTCAGCCAAGGCGCCGAAGTTTGTTCACGACGTGCTGGGCCAGATCGCCGCAGGCAAAGGCGACTTGCTTCCGGTGAGCGCGATTCCAGCAGGAGGCGCATTTCCGACGGGCACGGCGCAATGGGAGAAGCGGAACATCGCGCAGTTTATTCCGGTGTGGGACAAGGACCTTTGCATCCAGTGCGGCAAATGCGTGATGGTGTGCCCGCACGCCGTGATCCGCGCCAAGATTTACAACGCCGAGCTTGGCGACAAATCTCCCGCGACATTCAAGTGGGCCAAGCCGAAGTGGCGCGGCATGGAAGAGGAGCGGTACACCCTGCAGGTAGCTCCGGAAGATTGCACCGGATGCGCCGTGTGTGTGGAAGTTTGCCCGGTGAAGAACAAGAGCGACGCCAGCAAGAAGGCGATCAACATGGCGCCGCAAGCGCCATTGCGCGAACCGGAACGGGAGAACTGGGATTTCTTCCTCGGCCTGCCGGAAGTCGATCGCGCAAAATTGTCGCATTCGCAAGTCAAGGATATTCAACTGCTGCAGCCGCTCTTTGAGTTTTCAGGCGCCTGCTCGGGCTGCGGCGAAACTCCCTACATCAAACTGATGACGCAATTGTTTGGCGACCGGCTCTACATCGCCAATGCCACGGGCTGTTCGTCGATCTACGGCGGCAACCTGCCGACCACGCCATACACCTGCAATGCCGAGGGCCGCGGCCCGACGTGGAACAACTCGCTCTTTGAGGACAACGCGGAGTTTGGATTTGGAATGCGCGTGGCGCTCGACCAGCAGAAGGCGTTCGCGGAAACGCTGGTGACACGGCTGGCATCGGCAATCGGCGCGGAATTGGCGGCGGATATTGTCGGCGCTTCGCAAAAGACCGAGACTGAGATCAATCAGCAACGCAAGCGCGTGAGTGCTTTGCGCGAACACCTTGCCGGCAACGAATCCTCCGATGCGCGCAATCTTTTGGCGATCGCGGATGCGTTGGTCCGCAAGAGCGTGTGGATTCTGGGCGGCGACGGATGGGCGTTCGACATCGGCTTCGGCGGTCTCGATCACGTGCTGGGGTCGGGCAAAAACGTGAACGTGCTCGTGCTCGATACCGAGGTTTATTCAAACACCGGTGGGCAGGCATCGAAGGCAACTCCGCGCGGCGCGGTGGCGAAGTTTGCCGCCAGCGGCAAACAGAACAGCCGCAAGGATCTGGCCATGGAGGCCGTCAGCTACGGTTCGGTCTACGTGGCGCAGGTGGCTCTGGGCGGTAACGACAGCCACGTGGTGAAAGCATTCCAGGAGGCCGAAGCACACGATGGGCCATCAATCATCATCGCGTACTCAAGTTGCATTGCACACGGATACGACCTGGTGCACGGGCTGGAGCAGCAAAAGCTGGCTGTGCAATCGGGCTACTGGCCACTGATGCGCTACAACCCCGCTCTGCGCGAGGAGGGCAAGAATCCGTTCCAGCTCGACTCCAAGGCGCCGTCGATCCGGCTCAAGGAGTTTGCTTATCGCGAAGCCCGCTACACCATGCTGGCGCGCGGCAACCCGGAGATGGCGGCCGAGTTGCTTACCGAAGCGCAGGACGACGTCGAGCGCCAGTGGCGCGTCTATTCCGCTCGCGCAGGGATGCCGGGCCGCGGCGAGACGCCTCACATTGCACCCCTTGAAAAGGCTGCAGCAAAACCGGAGAACAAACTGGCGGCTGCGGCTGCCGGAGGTGAGGAATGACCGATCTTTCCATGCAGTATCTGGGCATGAATCTGAATGGACCGATTGTGGTCGCGAGCACGCCGCTGTCGGAGTCGATTGACAACGTTCGCCGCATGGAAGATGCGGGCGCTTCAGCCATCGTGCTGACTTCGCTTTTTGAAGAGCAGCTAACGCTGGAGTCGCGCGCGCTCGACGAAGATTTGTCGCGGGGCACGAATTCCTTCGCCGAGTCGCTGGATTATCTTCCAGAGCTGTCGGACTATCGCATGACGCAGGATGGATACCTCGAGCATCTGAAACGCGCCAGCGAGGCCGTCGATATTCCCATCATGGCCAGCCTGAACGGTGCTACCAGCGGCGGTTGGGTGAGCCTCGCCAAGGAGATGGAGCAGGCCGGAGCGGATGCCATCGAGTTGAACACCTTCGCGCTGGTTACGGACCGCAGCCAGACTTCAGCCGCGATCGAGCTGCAACTGCTCGAGCTGGTTTCGAGCGTTTGCAACGCGGTCAAGGTTCCCGTGGCCGTCAAGCTCTCGCAGTCCTTCACCAGTTTGCCCAATCTCTGCGCGCGGCTTGAGGAAGCCGGTGCGCGAGGGGTGGTGCTTTTCAATCGCTTCTATCAGCCAGATTTCGACATCGAAACGCTCGAGGTGCGGCCAACTCTGCATTTTTCGACACCGTCGGAGCTATTGCCGCGTCTTCACTGGGCGGCGATTCTCTATGGCCATTTCAAGGGAGACATCGCGATCACCGGAGGCGTCCACTCCGCCGAAGACGTGCTGAAGGCGATTATGGCCGGGGGCAGTGTGGCCATGATGGTTTCGGCACTGCATATTCACGGCATCGGGCATATCGCCCGCGTGCTTGCGGACCTTAGATACTGGCTCAACAAGCGCGAGTACGCGTCACTCAAGGAGACGCGCGGCTGCCTGAGCCGGCGTTCCGTACCCGACACCTCACCATACGACCGTGGCAACTACATCAAGACGCTGAGCTCCTATAGCTTGCGCCAGACACTGGCGGCGTTCTAGACAGAGTTTTGGGTGGCACAGATGATTACGGCCGCACGAGAGTGCGGCCGCTTTTTTAGCGAGCCAGGAGAATGCACATGAAAAGGGCCGTCATTTTCGTGCTCTTCATCCTTGCGCCGGCGTGGGCCGCGACAGCTCCCCCATCGGCGTCTTCATCAGTCGCGCCAATTTCGCAGCAGGAGCAGAACAAGGCCATTGCGCGACGCGTGTTCGAAGAGATCTTCAACCAGGGGAAGTTCCAGGTTGCGGACGAGATTTATGCACCAGATTTCGTCAATCACGGATTACACGCGAACGCCGACCTTCAAGTGGACCAGGCAGCCGTGCACTTCGAGAAGCAAGCCTGTCCTGACCTGAAAATCACCTACGGCCCCATGGTTGCCGAAGGCGATCTGGTCTCGGTGCTGTGGGTATTTCGCGGAACAGACAGCGCGCGGGTGGGGTGGGTGCCTGCCACCGGCGCCAAGATCGAAGTGAAGGGCATCACGATCTGGCGCATCGAAGATGGAAGAATTCGCGACGAGTGGACGTCAATGAACGAGTTGACGGTTATCGGCGAGGTCGCGTATCAAGTGCGCTGGCAGCTTCTGGGCCTTGCCTGCGTCGTACTGATTCTCTTGTGGATCGCGGCGAAAATCATTCGCCGGTTGATGTTTCGGCGCCGGCCGGCTTAATTTTCAAGGAATCGCATCACGGCTTTTTCCAAGATGCCGCGCGCTCGGGGCAACGCCGCCTCGACATGATCGCTCAACGTCTCTCCCAACTCGGTCGACCCCGTGCCGACGGTGAGAAGCATCGCGTGCGCGGACATCGAGCCATAGAGGCTCCGCGTGAGGCCGAGGAGTTCATGCGCCGCCAGGTGATGGGATGCAGCGTCGCCGTTTCCGCGGTTCGATGGAACTGCAACCAGGCTGACGCGTCCTGGAACGGAATTGGCAGAGGAATCGACAAAGAGCACAGATTCGGCAGCGGCGATATCCTTCGCGAGATCGGGGGTCCATTGCTGACGCGCGAGAATGCGAACGTGGGAGTCGTCCCGGAATCGTTCCGCGGCCCACTCGGCGAGCCGAGGTCCGACGCCATCGTCGCTGCGCAGCGTGTTGCCACAGGCAAGAACCAGGCAGTTCGCTTTATCAAAGTGCAGCGGCGCGGCAAGATCGGAATTCAATGGGTCTCCTTCAGGTTTATGAGTCGTTCGTTTCGCCAAGGCCTAGCCTTGGAGGTCGTCAGTCGCGCACAACCCGGTCGAGTTCTTCACCCTGGGCCGAGAGTAACGTAATCGCCAAAGGCATCTGGCCAAAGGCGTGTGTGGAGCAGCTCAGGCAGGGGTCAAAGGTGCGAACAACGGCTTCGACACGGTTGAGAACTCCCTCGGTAAATTTGCCATCTTTTACGTAATGCCTGGCGGCCTGGAGGACGCCGAGATTCATCGCCTTGTTGTTCTGGCCCGTGGCGATGACCAGGTTGGCCCAGGTGATTTTGCCGTTCTCGTCTACCTTGTAATGGTGGTGCAATACGCCGCGTGGCGCCTCGGCCTGCCCCACGCCTTCAAGGCGATTCACGCCGGCGGTAGCGCGCACATGCTTGTCGAGAATGCGTGGATCGCTAAGGATCTCCTCGATCTTTTCAATTCCGTAGAGCATTTCGATGAGCCGCGCATGATGGTAATGGAAGGAGCTCTCGACCGGTCCGGCGGCCAATTGCTTGAACTCGGCAAGCTCGTTTTCGGCCTTTGGAGTCGACATGTGCTTCACGATATTCAGGCGCGCCAGCGGTCCCACGCGATAGCTTCCATCGGGATAGCCCAGGGGTTTGTAGTAGGCGAACTTGGTGTAGCTATACGGCTCGACCGCCTCGCCGATGACCTCGGTGTACCGCGTCGCGGTGATACCGTCCTCGATCGTGTTGCCGGTGGGGCCGATCAAGCGAAGTGCGCCATCGGTGAATTCGATGGATTCGTCTTCGTTGATGAGGCTCATATAGTTGGAAGGGAAGTTCGCGAAGACTGCGATCTCTGCCTTGAAGGTGTCCGCGATCTTCTTGTACGCGCCGAGCGCCAGAGCGAGATTGGCGTAGGCTTCCGGAATCGTGGCCAGGATTTTATCGCGCTTCTCGGAGGTGAGCGGTTCGGTTACGCCGCCCGGCACAACCCATCCGGGATGGATTCGTTTATCGCCGAGCAGTTCGATGATGCTCTGTCCGAAGCGGCGCAGCGCCACGCCGGCGCGGCCCAACTCGGGTTTGGCAGCCGCCACGCCGAGGATGTTGCGCACGGCGGGATCGGATTCCATTCCGAGAAGCAGGTCGGGTGAGGCGAGATAGAAGAAACTGAGGGCATGCGACTGCACCATCTGCGCCAGATTCAACATGCGCCGCAACTGTGCCGCGGTGTGCGGGATGCGGACCGACATGATGGCTTCGCAGGCCTTGGCGGAGGCGATGAGATGCGAAACAGGGCAGATGCCGCAGATGCGCGCCATGAGGCTCGGCATCTCGTAGAAGGGACGGCCCTCGCTGAAGCGCTCAAAGCCCCGGACCTGCGTGACGTGAAAGTGCGCGTCCTCGACTTCGCCCTGGCCGTTGAGCTGGATGGTGATTTTGCCGTGTCCTTCAAGGCGGGTTACGGGATCGATGGTAATGGTCTGGCTCATAATTCAAGCTCCAAAGCGGGTGAGCGCCGGTATGTCCAGCGGCCCGCCGTTGACCAGCGCGGTGAGCGCGGTGTGAAATGTGTCGGCCGAAGGCGGACAGCCGGGCAAAAAGACGTCTACCTTCACAAACTCATGAATGGGGCGCACGATCTTGAGCAGCTTGGGCACCACGACGCAGGGAATCTGGGGCTGCGCGCTGGCGTTCTGGATGTAGGCGCGGTCGAGAATGGCCTCCGGCCCGATGGGATTGCGCATCGAAGGCACGTTGCCCGTGATGGCGCAGTCACCCATCGCCACAAGCATTCGGGAGTGGTCGCGGACTTTCTTGATCTTCTTCTCGTCGTCGACCGAGCTGACGGCGCCTTCAACCAGCGCGATATCGACTCTGTCAGGGAACTCCTTGGTGTCCACAAGTGGGCTGTAAACCAGGTCCACTAGTTCCGCGAGTTCCAATAGCCGCTCGTCCATGTCAAGAAACGACATGTGGCAGCCGGAACATCCGTCCAGCCAGACCGTCGCCAATTTCAGTTTGCTCATTGTGCTTCCCTCATCAAATTCAGATAGGGCAGAAACTCCGGATACTTGGGATGATCGGAGCCGATCTTGCTTTTATCGAAGAGTGCTCCCGTGGGGCAGACCTGCACGCATTTGCCACAACGCGTACACGCCGAGGTTCCCCAATCCTGATGCAGGTCAGAGATGATCAGTGAATTGATGCCGCGGCCCATCACGTCCCATATGTGCGCGCCTTCGATCTCCGTGCAAACACGCACGCAGCGCGTGCACAGGATGCAGCGGTTGTGATCGATGGTGAACCGCTCATGCGACGCGTCGACGCTGAGTTCGGGATTGCGATATGGCAGCCGAACATGGGTCAGGCCCTGTTCCTGGCCGAGTGTTTGCAACTCGCAGTGGCCGTTGGAGACGCAAACCGAGCAGATGTGGTTACGCTCAGCGAAGAGCAGCTCGAGAATCGTACGACGGTGCTTTTGCAGGCGCTCGGTGTTCGTACTGACCTCCATGCCCTCCTGCACCGTGGCCACACAGGCTGGAAGCAGCTTGTTTGACCCCTTGATCTCTACCAGGCACATGCGGCAGGCACCGACATCGCTCAGGCCTTCAAGATGGCAGAGCGTGGGAATGTTGATTTCATTCTCGCGCGCCACTTCCAGGATCGTCTGCCCGGCGCGGGCGCTCACTTCCTGCTCGTCGATGACAAGAGTTTTGACATCTGTTTCGGCGCTCATGCCATCACCTCCACGGCAGCTTGCATGTTGCAGACGCCGGCCGGACAACGCTTGTGCACAATGTGTTCGATGTACTCATTGCGGAAATACTTGAGCGTGCTCAGCACGGGGTTGGGCGCCGTCTGGCCAAGTCCGCACAGGCTGGTCTCCTTGACCGTCGAGCAGAGATCCTCAAGCAGGGCCAGGTCATCCATGGTTCCCGAGCCATCGCAGATGCGCGTGAGCAGCGTAAACATCTGCGCTGTGCCCGCGCGGCAGGGAATGCACTTGCCGCAGGACTCGGTCATGCAGAATTCGATGAAGAATCGCGCCACGTTGACCATGCACGAAGTATCGTCCATGACGATCATGCCGCCCGAGCCCATGATGGAGCCCATCTTGAGCAGCGCGTCGTAGCTGACGCCGACATCGAGCATGTCCGCCGGAATACAGCCGCCAGATGGACCGCCGGTTTGCACGGCTTTGAATGTGTGGCCGTCCGGCACGCCGCCGCCGATCTCCTCGATAATCTCGCGCAACTTGATGCCCATCGGCACTTCGACGAGGCCGGTGTTGGCGATCTTGCCAGTCAGCGCGAAGACCTTGGTCCCCTTGCTGCGCTCCGAGCCCATGTTGAAAAACCACTTGCCGCCGTTGCGCACGATGGGCGCGATGTTGGCGTAGGTCTCGACGTTGTTGATCAGCGTCGGCTTTCCCCAAAGGCCGGACGATGCGGGATACGGAGGCCGCGGCTTGGGCGTGCCTCGACGGCCCTCGATGGAGGCGATCAATGCCGTCTCTTCGCCGCAGACGAAGGCTCCCGCTCCCAGTCGGATTTCGACGTCGAAATTGAACGGCGTGTTGCAGATATTGTTGCCCAGCAGTCCGTGGCGGCGGGCCTCGCGCAGGGCAGTCGTAAGCCGCGCGACAGCTACTGGATATTCGGCGCGGACATAGATGAATCCCTTGCTGGCGCCCACAGCGTATGCGGCAATCGCCATGCCTTCGATCACGCGGTGAGGATCGCCCTCCATGACGCTGCGATCCATGAACGCGCCGGGGTCGCCTTCGTCGCCGTTGCAGACCACATACTTAACGTCGCCCGCGGCCTTGGCTACCGTGCCCCACTTCAGGCCGGTTGGATAACCGCCTCCACCACGCCCCCGCAGACCGCTTTCCGTGATGCGGTGGACCACGCCGCTGGGCGTCATCTCCGTCAGCACGGTGAGCAGCGCCTTGTAGCCGTCGCGCGCGATGTAGTCGTCAATTCTTTCGGGATCGATGTAGCCGGCGTTCTCCAGAACGACGCGCACCTGCTTGTCGAAGTGCTCGTTGAGATTGCACTGCAATTCGGGAACGGGCACACCGCCCAGGCTCTTCACGATTGCCTCGGCGTGGCTCGCATTGACGCGCCGATAGAGTCTTTCATCTGGATCGACGCGGGTATCTACACGAACGAGCGGCCCGTGCGAACAAGGGCCCATGCAGCCGGTGCGGCGGACCAGAACTTTTTTCGCGCCTGCTTCGGCGGCCTTCACGAGGGCGTCTTTCAGCTTGTCCGCGCCCTGGCTTGCGCATGCCAGGTCCATGCAGACATTAATCTCGTAGTCGTATTTCTCGTTTTCCTGCTTGACGTTTTTTGCGATCTGTTCGAGCTCTTCGATTGTCATTCAGCCTTCCACCTTTCCAGCTGCTCGAGCATCTGCTTCTCGTTGACCTCGCCCGCGACTTCGCCGTCGCACAGGGCCACGGGCGCGCGGCTGCAGGCGCCCACGCACCGCGCCACCATCAAGCTCACCTGCCCGTCGGGGGTGGTCTGCCCTTGTTTGATGCACAAATGCTTCTCTGCCGCGGCAATCAGCTTGTCCGCGCCCTTGATGTAACACGCGGTGCCGGCACAAACCGTGAGGGTATGTTTGCCGGGCGGCTTCAGCGTGAAGTAATGGTAAAACGTCGCCACTCCGTACGCCTGGCTTAAGGGGACGTGGAGCGAGAGCGCGACGAAACGAATGGAATCATCGTCGAGATATCCGAACGACGATTGCACGGTGTGCAGCGTTTCGATCAGCGCATGACGGGCAAAACCGTTCTTGCGCATGGTGCCGTTGACGATTTTCCATCGCTTGTCTTCACTGGGCAGTGGTGGGGGCGCGATTACGGGCACATTCCCTCCGTGATTGGTGCATGCAGAACGTGCATCAGGGGTGGGGCGGCGCGGTTAGAGCCGTTCCAGGATTCACGAGCCCTTTCAAGTAGAGTGAAAGGTGGCATTTTCTTGAGGAAAATGCCACTTAGAAGCAACGACTTCGGGGCAAGACAATTCTGGAACTGCTGTAACGCCGCTTGCGCCTGATACTACCATTGTTGTACGACCGCAGACCCCCCTGCCTCGGTGACCGCAGTCACGGGCGTCTGTGGTTATCCCATTTACTGGCATCGATTTCGGAGCGTATCAGTTGGAAAGGAATGGCGCTTCGATTTCATCGGAGCCAGTCGGTGTGTCGGCGCACAGTGACGGTGAAAAACGGGTCGGAGGCGGTGCGGAAGATCACTTTTTAGACCGTTCTCATGGAACCGCAACACCAGAGGCAACCCCGGCCGTCATGCGGGATCGATGGAGTGAACGAAGCGTGGTCCTATTTGCGCGTTTTAATCTCCAGGTTGTAATCGCTGTAATCGATCGTGACAATCGTGTGGCCAAAGAGCGAGCTGTCCGACTCGGCGCGGGCATGGATCGCCATTGAATAGCCGTCGATATTTGTGTATTGCCGCAGCATGTGAGTGGTTCCTGAAAACACCGATGGGTTCTTTGAGGCGACGCCGACGATCTGAACCAGAGTTTCATCCCGCGCGTCGACCCACATAGTCCCGACGATCAGATTCGGAGCCTCTTGTTTTGGCGTAATGTCGAGCGCAAAGCAGTCGCGGCCATTCATCTTCTGCAGATTCCCGGCCTTGAGCGTCATCGCGTAGTTCGATGAATTGAACCAGGACTTCTCGACATTTCCAGGTTGATTGATGGTCTGCTCGTTATCCAGAAGCGGCTTCAAACCGAAGTGCAGAAGAATCGACGATCCGCTTTCGGAAAGAACAGAGTAGGTTTTGCCGACGCCCTTTTTGTAGGTGTCTTTGACGGTCATCTCCGCTACAGGATGCGATTCATCGTCGCCCCGGTAGACAGAGTAGTGCTCAACGTCGGTGAAGCCGAGAATGTTCTCGAATCGGGCGGCCACCGCGGCATCGACCAGCCGGACCACGCCTGCAGAATTCGGTTCCTGGGCGGTTGTCGCGGCGCTGAGCAGGAAAACGATGGAAACTCCCGCGACCGTGCGTGCCCACGGCAATGACACGACATCCATCATTTAACAATGCCTCTTTTCTGATTATCAGGCTTTCGCCGTGGCAGAAGCCGACGGGTAAGGCGCACGAGGTGGCGCCTCGCAAGCTGCGCATTGGAACCGTGGTTGAACCGCCTGCGCTATGCTGATGCCTGAGCGAGGCGCCGAATTGAAGCACAAACCCACTCCAAAAACAGGACGGCCCGAAGGGCTGCTGCGGCGCGAGGCGATCACTGTGCGCGGGGTTGTGCAGGGCGTTGGCTTCAGGCCATTCGTCTACCGGCTCGCCGCCGAGGAGGGGCTCGCGGGCTTCATCGGCAACGATACGGGCGGCGTGACCATCGAGATTGAAGGACCAGCCGAGAAAGTGAAAGCGTTTCGGCGCCGCCTGAGGGATGAAGCTCCGCCGCTTTCGCGCATCGATTCGGTGACTGCCCAAAGCGTTCCTCCAAAACAAGAAAAAGAGTTCCGCATCGTTTTGAGCGATGCGAGCGGGCAGGTGAGCACGGGGATTCCGGCGGACGCGGCGACCTGCGCCGACTGCCTGCGCGAGCTGCTCGATCCGAAGGACCGACGCTATCGCTATCCATTTCTCAACTGCACGAATTGCGGCCCGCGTTTCACCATCACGCGCCGCATTCCTTATGACCGCCCGCAGACTTCGATGGCTCGATTCAAGATGTGCGCGGAATGCCAGGCTGAGTATGACGATCCGACCAACCGGCGCTTCCATGCGCAGCCTAACGCCTGCCCTGTGTGCGGACCACGCGTGTGGCAGGTTGCTCCGGATGGCGCGGAGATTCCATCGGACGATTCGGTGAGTGGGCCGGTGACTGGAACGATCGACCGGTTGATAGCCGGCGAAATCGTCGCGATTAAGGGAATCGGCGGATTTCACCTCGCGGTTGATGCGACGAACGAGTTCGCGGTGATGCGCCTGCGCGACCGCAAGCATCGCTACGGCAAGCCGCTTGCTGTGATGGTGCGCGATCTTGAAGCGGCGCGCGAACTTTGCGTGATGACGCCTAAAGAGGAGGAGTTGCTCATCACCGTCGCACGCCCCATTGTCCTTGCGCCGAAGCGAATAGGCGGCGGCATTGCGCCTTCGGTCGCGCCGGGAATTCCGTGGCTGGGAGTTTTCCTGCCTTACGCGCCATTGCAACATTTACTCTTCGCCGATTCTCGCGTTCGAGCGCTGGTCATGACCAGTGCGAACCTGAGCGAAGAACCGATTGCGATCGACAACGACGAGGCGCTGGCGCGGCTAGGGAAGATTGCCGATGCGTTTCTGATGCACGACCGCGAGATTCTGCAGCGATGCGACGATTCGGTAATGGCCCTGGTCGACGGCGCGCCGCAGTTGATTCGCCGCGCCCGAGGCTTTGTTCCGCTGGCTGTGCCGCTGCCGTTTGAGGTGCCTCCGCTGCTCGCGGTCGGTGGGCATCTCAAGAATGTCTTTGCTCTTGCGCAGGGACGTTTCGCCTACCAGAGCCAGCATCTCGGCGACCTTGAGAACCTCACCGGTCTCGACTTTTTTCGCGAGTCGCTGAAGCATCTGATGCACACATTCGAGATCGAGCCTGAAACCGTAGTTCACGACCTGCATCCAGGCTATTTGTCGACGTCCTGGGCGAAGGAATGGGCGAGCGAGCGCGGTTTTCCACCCCGCGGGCCTGGACCCGCCCGCGGTGGCCCCGGCTTGCGTCTCATCGCCGTGCAGCATCACCACGCCCACATCGCGGGCTGCATGGCCGAGCATGGAATCGAAGGGCCGGTCATTGGACTCTCGCTTGACGGCACTGGCTATGGCAGCGACGGCCGCATCTGGGGCGGGGAAGTTCTTGTAAGCCGCCTCGAAAGCTTTGAACGGTTCGCGCATCTGGATTACGTGCCGATGCCAGGCGGCGAAGCGGCGATTCGCGAGCCCTGGCGAATGGCGTTGGGGGCATTGCATGCAGGGGGTTTTCAAATCGAGTCGGCGGAAGTGTTGGCGGCGGTTGGGGTCAAGCAAAAGGATGCGCGTGTGCTCCAGCGCATGATCGTGCGGGGATTGAATACGCCGCTCACGTCCAGTTGCGGGCGGCTCTTTGACGCGGTCGCAGCAGTGGTTTTAGGCCGTGGGGTGGTCGATTACGAAGCGCAGGCGGCGATAGAGCTGGAAGGGCTGGCTGTTGACGAAGCGGATGAGCTCGATTCCGGCTACGCCTTCGACTGGATAGCCGGCGACTGGAGGACGCGCGAACCCGCGCGCATCTCTGCGGGTCCGCTATGGCGCGAGCTTTTCGAGGATTTGCGCTCGGGTGTCGCCAAGCCACGCATCGCCGCGCGTTTTCACGCCGGCGTTGCGGCTGCATTCACTCGCGCGGCGGTTCAGGCCCGCGCGGCCACAGGGGTTGGCCAGGTGGCGCTTTCCGGGGGCTGCATGCACAACCGCCGGCTGGTTCGCTTGCTTCGCGCAGGGCTCGAAGCGCAAGGATTTGAGGTTTTGCAACATGCGCAAGTCAGCCCGGGCGATGGCGGACTGAGCTATGGGCAGGCTGTGGTGGCGGCGGCAACGCTTGCCACTCAGCGCTAGCTACCAGACGGGACTCCCAGGAAGATCGATGAAAGGCGCAACAAATCGTACGATCGCAGTCACCCGCTCGACCGCCTCTCTCAGGCGAATCGTAATTCTGTCCTTTGTCGCTTTCTGTGCGGCGATGCCTGCCCTTTCTCAGCAGTCCGACAACGAGAAAGCAGTGTGGAAGTTGGAATCTTCGTACTGGGACGATGTGAAGGCACTCGATCTGGATAGTTACAGGGCCTTGTGGCACGAGAACTTCGTGGGCTGGCCTTATTCGAGCTCACAGCCAGCGCGGAAAGATCATATTACGGATTGGATCAAGGCTCACACGGACAAGGGAGAAACCCTTGCCTGGTTTGAGTTGAAGCCGGCAGACAGCCGGGCAACGGAGAACCTGGTGGTGACGGAATACTGGCTGACCTCACTCTGGGCGGACAAAGCAGGCCACGGAGAACCGTTTACGCAGCGAGTTACACATACATGGATCAAGACCGCAAATGGGTGGGAGATCATCGCTGGGATGTCAGCACGTGTCCCGACGAATTAGCCGGATAGCCGCACCAACTCCTGCGCTTCGTCACGAGGGCCGAGGATGGACATGCGCGGGATACGGCCGCGCACCATCGCGACTTCGTCGCAACGATGCAAACGCGGGCACATCTGGCAGTCTTTGAAAATCTTGTCGGGCAGTTCCGATTTGTCTTCCACGGTGCGGAAGGCGTACTTGAAAAAGAAATCGGGAATGCGTGTGAACAGGCAGACCGACTGGATGCCGTGTGTTTCGGCCTCTTCGATGAGCGCTTTCAGGATGCCGCCGCCGGCGCCCTGAGACTTGGCTTCCGGCTTGACGACGATCGAACGTACCTCGCAGAGGTGCGGACCGTAAAGGTGCAACGCGCCGCAGCCGAGAAATACACCGCCATCGGACTCAGCGACGGTGAAGTCGCGAATGTTTTCGCAGATTTCAGCGAAAGGCCGCTTGAGCAGCGTGCCGTCGCCGGAAAGAGAGTTCACCAGATCGTAGATATTGGAGGCGTCGTGCAGAAGCGCCTTACGCACCAGCATGAATTGCCTCCCCCGCCGGATGTTTTTCGAGAACTCGAATCCAATCCGAGGCCCGATCGAGGGCCTTGCGAACGCGCTCCCGCGCCGTTCCCCCGATCACATCGTGGCAATCGAGCGTGGCATCGAGAGTGATCGCTGCGTAGAAGTCATCGCTGAATTCCTCGCCAAACTGGCGCAACTCGGCGATGGTAAGGCCATTCAGTTCGACGCCCTTTTCGATGGCGAAGCGGACCGCGCGGCCCACTTTTTCATGAGCGGTGCGGAAAGGAACGCCCTTGTGGACCAGATACATTGCCGCAGCCATGGCATTGAGGAAGCCCGACTCTGCTGCTTCGCCCATGCGGTCGCGATTGAATTGAATGGCGGCCGTGAACCGCGCAACGAGATTCAGCATTTGCGGCACAAAGCCGGCGGAAAAGACCGGCTCCTGGGTCTCCTGCATATCTTTATTGTAGGCCAAGGGCAGACCTTTAAGCTGCATTGCGACTGCCTGCGCCGCACCGTGAATGCGGCCGACTTTGGCGCGGATCAGCTCTGTGAGATCCGGATTCTTTTTCTGCGGCATGGCGCTCGATCCCGTGGAAAATGCTTCGGGCAGAGTGACAAAGCCGAATTCCGCAGTGGCAAACAGGGTGATCTCCTCGGCAAATCGGCTGAGGTGCAGGCCAACGAATGTAAGCGCGTTGAGGTATTCGAGGATAAAGTCGCGGTCGCTTGTCGCATCGATCGAATTGGCGGTTGGCGCTTGGAATCCGAGCTCGTGCGCGGCGATGGTCCGATCGAGAGGAAGCGTCGCGCCGGCCACTGCCCCCGATCCGAGCGGGCAGAAATTCAGCCGCGCCGCGCAATCCAGCAGGCGGTCCGCATCGCGCAACGCCATTTCAACGTAAGCCAGTAGCCAATGCGCGACCAAGACGGGCTCAGCGCGCTGAAGGTGCGTGTAGCTGGGCATGACGGAATCGCCGGCGCCGCGTCCCTGCTGGACCAAAGCGGCGGCCCAGGCGGCGAGGCCGCCCACGACGAGTTCGATTTGAGCGCGCACGTATAGGCGCAGGTCAGTTGCAACTTGTTCATTGCGGCTGCGGCCGGTGTGCAGCCTGAGAGCGAGATCTGCGACGCGCTCGATGAGTTTGAGCTCGACGAAATGATGAATGTCCTCGGCGGTCGCGTGATTGCTCATCTCGACCTTGCCCGCGTGGGAAGCGAATTCCGCGGAAATCTCGTCGAGAGCGCCGCGCAGTTCTGTTGTTTCACTTTTGGTCAGGATCCCAGCCGCACAAAGTGCAGACGCGTGCGCTTTGCTCGCGGCGACTTCCTGATCGAGAAGGCGCCAGTCAAAGACGATGGAGCGCTGCCAGGCTTCGAATTCCGTATCCAGCGGCTCGCGAAAGCGGCCTGACCACATCTTCCCGGGTTGTTGTTCGTTAGACATTGTTTTAAGCGTACCTGATCCTAGTCCTTCTCCTTGCCATTGTTGAGCTGGGGCATTTCGCTGCCTTTGCTGAGCGTAAGGAGGCCGGTTTTGGCGTAGGTGACGAGCTTCTCGCGGGTGTCGGTGATGTCGAGGTTGCGCATGGTGAGTTGCCCGATGCGATCGCGCGGGGAGAAGGTGGATTCAGTTTTCTCCATGCTGAGACGCTCGGGATGGAAGGTGAGGTTGGGCGACTCGGTGTTGAGAATGGAGTAGTCGTTACCGCGGCGCAACTCAAGTGTGACCTCGCCGGTGATGGGTTTGGCGACCCAGCGCTGAGCGGATTCGCGGAGCATGATTGCCTGGGAGTCGAACCAACGGCCCTGATAAAGAAGGCGGCCAAGTTTGCGGCCATGGTCGCGGTACTGCTCGATGGTGTCCTCGTTGTGAATGCCGGTGATGAGGCGTTCGTAAGCAATAAAGAGCAGCGCCAGGCCCGGAGCCTCGTAGATGCCGCGGCTCTTGGCCTCGATGATTCTGTTTTCAATCTGATCGGACATGCCGAGACCGTGGCGGCCGCCGATGCGATTGGCCTCGAGAAGGAGATCGACGGGCGAGTCGAATTGCCGGCCGTTGAGGGCTACAGGCGTGCCCTCTTCGAAGCGAATGACAACTTCTTCGCGCTTGATCTCGACATCGTCGCGCCAAAAGGCGGTGCCCATGATGGGAACGACAATTTTGACGGATGTTGACAGATGTTCGAGATCCTTGGCTTCATGGGTTGCGCCAAGAATGTTGGAGTCAGTCGAGTAAGCTTTTTCCGCGGACATTTTGTAAGCGAAGCCGGAGCGCTGCATGTAGGCAGACATCTCGGCGCGGCCACCTAACTCGTCAATGAAAGCAGCGTCGAGCCAGGGCTTGTAAACCTGAAGATTGGGATTAACGAGCAGGCCGTAACGATAGAAGCGCTCGATGTCGTTGCCCTTGAAGGTAGAGCCGTCGCCCCAGATGTGAACGTCGTCCTCCTTCATGGCCGCGACAAGCAAGGTGCCTGTGACAGCGCGGCCGATTGGAGTGGTGTTGAAATAGGGAACCCCAGCGGTGGTGATGTGAAAGGCTCCGGCTTGCAACGCGGCGATGCCTTCGCGCACAAGCGGACCGCGGCAATCGATGAGGCGGGCCTTCTCAGCACCATATTCGAGGGCCGCGCGCGGAATGGATTCGTAGTCGGTTTCGTCGGGCTGTCCGAGGTTGGCGGTATAGGCGTAAGGGATCGCGCCCTTCTGCCTAATCCAGTGCAGGGCGGCCGACGTGTCGAGCCCGCCGGAAAAGGCGATGCCAACTTTCTTGCCGATGGGCAGGGACTCGAGAATTACGGACATGCTTGGGGGACCTCAGGTTGTTCGCTGATCTCTATCACTGAAACTTCTCCACATTCACGAATCCACCAAGCAGCAGCAGAAGAAGCGCTTTTTGCACGTGCAGCCGGTTTTCGGCCTGATCGAAGACGATGGATTGCGGGCTATCGATGACGGCGTCGGTCACCTCTTCTCCGCGGCGCGCGGGCAGGCAATGCATGAACACTGCCGTGGGCAAGGCTTTGGACATGAGTGCTTCATTCACTTGATAGGGCCGGAAGATGGGAGCGCGTTTTGTCGATTCGTGCTCGAAACCCATGCTCACGCAGACGTCGGTGTAGACGGCGTCAGCGCCTTCAACAGCTGCGCGCGCATCCTGCATCAGGCGCAACTCGCCATGGTTCTTCTGGGCAACTTCACGCGCGGCGGCCACGACTTCGGCCTTGGGTGAGTAAGCGCGAGGCGTGGCCACGGTGACGTTGGCGCCCAACTGCGCGCCTGTCATCATGAGCGAGTGGCAAACGTTATTGCCATCGCCGACGTAAGTGAAGTTGAGACCAACGGCGGTGCCGAAGTGCTCTTCAAGCGTCATGAAATCCGCAAGCGCCTGGCAAGGGTGCTCAAAGTCAGACAGCGCGTTGACAACTGGTACGCGCGAATTAGCGGCCATTTCCGTGATGGTGTCGTGCGCGTAGGTGCGCAAAACGATCACATCGACCCAGCGCTCAAGATTCCTGGCCACGTCGGCGATTGTCTCGCGTTCGCCGAGTGGGGAATTTGTCTGGTCGACGAAGATCGCGTTGCCGCCCATGGTGTTGATACCGGCTTCGAAGGCCAGGCGCGTGCGCAGGCTTGCTTTCTCAAACATGAGCACCATCTGCTTCGAATCGAGAGCGCGGCGATACTCGCGGGGATTCTGCTTGATGTCGTGTCCCAGTTTCATGAGGGCACGCACTTCAGCGCTGGAGAGATCGGCGATGGAGCAGAGATCTTCGCCAGCCATGCGCGCGGCCGCGGCAAGGACGTCGGGATCCTTCTGTACGGGGAGCGCGGACTCTTTCTGTTCCATGGTTGTTCTACTAGCCATGATGGTGACCTCCCGCAGGCGCGTTGTGCGCCGCAGCGTTGACTGTGAGAATCTCGTCGAGCGCGGCGATGGTCGTATCCACGTGAGCGCGCTCGAGAATGTATGGCGGCAGAAAACGAAGCACGGTATCGCTGGTGCAGTTGATGAGGATATGGCGTTTCATCATTTCGGCTACCGTCAGCTTGGCAAGCTCCGCTGAATCGAGTTCGGCGGCGATCATCAGGCCCTTGCCGCGCACATCGACGATGGCTTCGTGCCGAGAGGCGAGCGAGCGCAGACGCTGCTGGAAGTAGTTGCCGACCTCGGTTGCGTGGGCGAGCAGGCCCTCCTTCTCGATCGTGTCAACGACGGCAATGCCGACGGCGCAGGCCAGCGGTCCGCCGCCGAAAGTTGTGCCGTGCATGCCAGCATGCATGACGCGAGCAACTTCTTCGGTGCAGAGGACCGCTCCGAGGGGGAGGCCGCCTGCAAGTGGCTTGGCGAAGGTGGTCACGTCCGGCTGAATCCCGTAGTGTTGGTACGCGCACCATTTTCCGGTGCGTCCCATGCCAGATTGAATCTCATCGACGATGAGCAGCGCGCCGGTTGAGCTGGCTAATGCGCGTGCCTCAGCAAAGAATTCCTGCGTCAGCGGACGAATGCCGCCTTCTCCTTGAATGGCTTCGACAAGGATGGCGCAGACCTCGCTCGAAAACCTCGCGCGCAGATCGCTGACATCGTTGAAGCGCACGAACTCGACGCCCGGAACTACCGGCGCGAATGGCTCACGGTACTTCGCTTTATAGGTTGTGGACATCGCACCGAACGTGCGGCCATGGAAGCTCTGCTCCAGTGCAAGGAACTTCGTTCCGATTTGCGCGCCCTCGCTGCGCCTGAGGCCGGCATAGGCGCGCGCCAACTTGAGCGCGCCCTCCCAAGCTTCAGTACCCGTATTGGCGAAGAAGGCGCGGTCGAGGCCGGTGCGCTCAGTGAGGCGCAGCGCAAGCTCGGCCTGGCCCTCGTGATAGTAGAGGTTCGACGTGTGGATGAGGGCCCGGCTCTGGCGCGCGATTGTATCGACAATTGCCGGATGGTTATAGCCGAGCGCGTTGACTCCGATGCCGCTGAGCAGATCGAGGTACTTCGTACCGTTCTCGTCCTGGATGTAGACCCCTTCACCGTCCACAAACAGGACCGGGCTCCGATCATATGTGGAAAGGAGCAGTCTTTGCTCCGCGGCGCGAATCTCTTCGAGTTTCATCTCCTGAAAAACCTCCTTATGCAACCATCACTTCGGTACCATGGACAATGCGCGAGCTGCACAAATCGGGCAGGGAAGCGGCAGCTTCGGCGGGAAGAATTCGTACGCGCTTCACGCCATTAAGAAGCGCCTCTCGACATGCGCTCAGCTTGGGCAACATGCCGCCTGAAATCACTGCGCTCTTGGCCATTTCCGCAATTTGATCGATGGAAAGCCAGCGCAGCACTTCTCCGTTCGCGCCTTTCACGCCGGGAACGTCGGTGAGGAAAACCAGCGCGTCAGCGTGACAGGATACGGCGCAGGCGGCGGCCATCTCGTCGGCGTTGATGTTGTAATACTCGCCGTCAAACCCAAGGGCCATTGAGCAAAGAACCGGAACGCCATTCAACTGCCAGATGGCTTCAAGCCAGCGGGGATCGCTTGCGGCGATCTCTCCTACGAACCCAAGATCGGGCGAGGTGCGTTTCTTACGCGCACGGAAGAGCAATCCGTCGCCGCCGGAGAGGCCGACCGCCGGCTGGCCGAGTGCGCCGAGCGCTGCAACCAGGGCCTTGTTCACGCGGCCGGCAAAGACCATCAGAGCCACGTCGCGCGTCTCCGCGTCCGTCACGCGCAGACCGTCGATAAACTCACTCTGCTTGCCCAGCGCCTTGAGAATGCGGGTCAACTGCACGCCGCCGCCGTGAACGACGGCAACCTGATTGCCGTCACGCACGAGATCGGTGATCGCCCGCATGCAGCTATCGAGGAGCGAAGGAGATTCCAGGCCCGCGCCTCCCAATTTGACGACGTACTTCATTCAAGGCCCTCCGCGGCAAGTTTCATACGAGACCCTCCGATTCGGGCCAGCCCTGCATAACGTTCAGATTCTGTACCGCCTGGCCGGCAGCGCCTTTCAGGAGGTTGTCAAGGCAACTGACAATCACCGCGCGCTTGCCACCGGCGTCGAGCTGAAATCCGATGTCCGCGTAGTTGGTCCGCACCGAGTATTGAATCTGCGGCAGCGTCTTCTCGTAAAGCCTGACCATCGGGCTACCCGCAAAAAACTCGCGATAGACTTTCGCGACGCTCTCACGTGTTTGCGCCTTCGCGAAGTGGACATAAATTGTCGAAAGAATTCCACGTGGAATCGGCAAAAGGTGCGGCGTAAAAACAATCTGGCAACCCGAAACGCCGATTTCCTCAAGAATCTCGCCGGTATGGCGATGCGAAAACACGCTGTAGGCCGAAAGATTGTCGGCCGCGTACATGAAGTGCGTTCTGGCGGTGGGAACTTTGCCGGCACCGCTGACGCCGCTCTTGGAGTCGGCCACTATTCCGTGCTCGAGATCGACGAGGCCCGCTGCGACTAAAGGCTTGAGCGGCAGAATGATCGACGTTGCATAACAGCCGGGATTGGCGACCAATTTGGCAGACGCGATCTGCTTGCGGTGAAGCTCCGGCATACCGTAGACAGCCTGCGCCTGCGTGGCCGCGGCAAGGTTGGAGCCTTCGTCGGCAAAGGCATACACCGCACGATGGGCCGCGTCGGTCAACCGCCATGCGCCGCTCAGATCAATGACACACAGCCCACGTTTGAGCGCCTCAGGCACCCACTCGCGCGACTGTTCATGCGGCGTGGCGAGGAAGAGCACGTCGACTCCAAGCGTAGAGAGCAGTTCCCACGAGAACGGTTCAAGCTTCAGGTTGGCGGCGCCGGCGTTGTCTGCCAGCTGCGGGTGGATCTCGGTGAGTGGAACGCCGCCGTGCACAAGATTTTTGGCGTCGACGCGCCCGGCAAAGACTGGCGGATGATTCTTCAGGCGGGGATGATGCAATAGCAGCCTGGCCAGTTCAGCGCCGGCATAACCGGTCACTCCCATAACTGCGGTTTGTATGGTCTTCGTCATACTTCCAGCATCATTCTCAGGCGCGTTGCGACTTCACTCGCGTGGCGCGCATCTGTGCAAATGATCAGTACCGTGTCATCCCCGGCGATGGTGCCGATGACTTCCGGCCACTCTTCGCGGTCGAGCGCCGCAGCAACCGGCTGAGCGCCGCCCATCGCGGTGCTCAGAACCACCTGGTTCATTGCCTGGCGCACGCGCAGACCAAAGCTGTCGATCATTTCATCGACGGAAGGCGGCTGATCTTCGTCCGCCTCTGCCGCGATGGTTGCGGTCCCGTGCCCATTGGGGAGTGAATATCCGCCGGGGCCCTTTGAGAGCCGCAGTTGATGAATGTCTCGCGAGAGTGTGGCCTGCGTGACGTGAATCCCCCGGCGGCGCAATTTGCGGCGCAGCTCGTCCTGGCTTGCGACCGGCGAGCTGGCGAGCACTTCGCGGATTAGGTTGAGACGTTGGACGTTCATTCCCGGGTACCGACCCCTTAAGGGGGCAAAGCAAAGGCGCGGTTCCCGGCAGGAAACCGCGCTTGAATAAATATACGCCGAGTTTGCATAAGTATGCAAGAAATATTTTGGGGAAATATTGAGATCTAACGAAGGGTCGGGAGAAGGGGCGGTGGCTCGATTCAGGCCTAACCCAAGCGGCTCCAGGCCTGTTTCCTTCGTTACGATACAGTCCAATAGACAGCGAAGCGTTTCCAACTTTGGTTCAGGGGCTTCAGGTCGATTTCGCCATCCTGCCCCGTTAGGCGAAATGCTAGAACTTCACCAGGAACCGGACGGGCCCAGGAGCTGAGATCGAGGCCGCTGGCTTTGAGAGCAGGAACTTCAAGTGGCGGAGCGTCACCGACCTCCGGTCCTTGTTTGTGCTCCAGATCTTCTTCGAGGCCATTCTTTGGAAACTGGCCAGCCAATACCAGCGGCCCGTAAACAAATGCTTGCTGCGAGCGGTCGTCGGCCAATGGTTCGGCGGTGAGGCGCATTGGGAGCGTGACTTCAACGCGGTCGCCGGGCTTCCAAATGCGAGTGATAGTCAGATAGCTGCCGGGCGTGCCGGAAACGTCGAGGCGCCGACCGTTGAGGACTGCGAAATTTGCCGCCGTCGTCCACACGGGAATGCGAACGTGCAGCGTCCACTCAGTTCCGGGGGTCCGCTCGATTTTGAGCTCGGTTCGGTCGCTTTCAGGGAAGGTCGTGCTTTGTTTGAGCTGGATACCGCGATCCTTCCAGTCAACCGTCGACGCGAAGTACAGATTGACATAGAGCGAGTCGTCGTCGTGGAAATAGATGGTGTTATTCACCTTGGAATACTCTTCAACGCCGGTGCCCGTGCAGCACCAGAATGAATCGTCTTCGGTGCAGGTCGTCTTCCAGGCTCCCGGGGCCAGCGAAAGAAAGTAGACGGTGTGGCCGGTTTCAGGTTCGATCGTGCCTAGCCGGTGATTGAGAAGATTGCGCTCGTAGTAATCCATGTAGCGGCTATCGGGATCCCACGCATACAGATGGCGAGCGAGCTTCATCATGTTGTAGGAGCAGCAACATTCCTGGTGATTCGCACTGACCTTCTTTTCGGCCGCCAGATGATCGGGATCGACGAGCCAGTGCTCGTTGTTGCTCGATCCGCCAGTCGAATAGGTTCGGGCTTCAGAAACTGTTTCGAAAAAGAAGCGGCTCACGTCGCGGAAGCGGTAATCGGAGCTGATTTCGTAGCGGCGCGCCGCGCCGATCACCTGCGGGACGTGCGTGTTCATGTGCTGGCCCTTGAGCGCATCGTGGCGAAGAACCAGCGGCGTAAAGAAGATCTTCTTGGTGAAGCGGTCGCCGGTGCGGGCCCAGCGATCGTCGCCGGTGGTGGCGGCGATGTTGTAAAGAACCTCGTTCATGCCGCCGTACTCTGTATTCAGAATGTCCTGCATGTGCTCTTCGGTTTTCGCCGAGGTCCAGGCATCGACCCAGCCGGCCATCTTCACCACCACGTCGAGAGCCTGATCGTTGCCTGCCTGCATCTTCATGTCGTAGAGCCCGGCCATGATTTTGTGCAGCGTGTAGAAGGGCGCCCAGACATTCTTGCGCTGGTCGAGCCGGTCAAAGTATTCCGTAGGAAAGGCGCTGAGATAACCGTTGTCGTTGAGCTTTGCCTGGCACTCGGCAAGGCCCGCCACGAGTTCGTCGGCCTTCGATTTGACGGCCTTGTCGCCGGTGGCCGCGTAAAGCATGGAACAAGCGGAAAGATAGTGACCGACAAAGTGACCGCGAAGCTCGCATTTGGGATCTTCCCAGCCGCCAAGAGGTTTGGCGGTGGATGGAACTCCAGCGTTGACACGGAAGTTGAGCAGAAGCCTGTCGTTCGGGAGCCGCATCAGGTAACCGCGGTTCCAATCACGCGCTTGCTGGAGCGGGCCAGCTTCGAGAGTCACGTCGCCGAGGGCAAATTCGCGCACCTTGGGCTGGATCGGGTTGCGAGTGAATTCGATTGGTGCAGCGAAGGGCTCCGGCTCATCGACCGAGAACCGGAGACTGGGAGGGACGTCGTGCGCCGGCTTGGGCGCGGGCTGGGAAGGCGCAGACTGCCTCGGAGGTTCTGCTCCGGCGATCCCAAGAAGAGACGATGCGGCGGCCAGACCGAGTGGGGCGATGGCGGCGCTTTTTGCGAACTCTCTGCGGCTGACTTTGTTCATGGTGATTTCTCCGATTCGGGCAAACGTTTACTGGATCGACAGCATAAAGCGGCAGATCGGATTACTTCAGGTCTCTCCAATTCGGTCCAAAGGAAAGGTCGGCGACCAGCGGCACCTTCAATTTTACGACTCCTTCCATTTCGGCACGGACGAGAGCCGAGGCTTCATCTTTCTCGTCGGCCGGAACCTCGAAGAGCAATTCGTCATGGACTTGCAGAACCATGCGCGTTTTGAGTTTTCGCTCCGCGAGTTTTCGGTCGAGCGAAATCATCGCCAATTTGATGAGGTCGGCGCCAGTCCCTTGCAGGGGCGTGTTGATCGCGGTCCGCTCGGCAAAGCCGCGCTGATTGGGATTGCGGCTTTCAATGTCGGGGATGGGCCGCAGGCGTCCGAACATGGTGCGCACGAATCCGTCGCGGCGTGTTTGTTCGAGCGTTTTCTCAATAAATACGCGCACGCCCTGATAACGCGCAAAATACCGCTCGATGTAGGCCTTGGCTTCGGCCTGCGGAATGCCCAATTGCGCGGCCAGACCAAATGCGGAGATTCCATAGACGATGCCGAAGTTGACGGCTTTGGCCCGGTTGCGGGTCTCCTTGTCCATGGCGTCAACAGGGACACCGAAGACTTCGCTTGCCGTGAGGGTATGAATGTCGATGTTTTCAGCGTAGGCGCGAATCAGCAGCGGATCGCCGGTGAAGTGTGCGAGGAGACGCAGCTCGATCTGGGAGTAGTCGGCCGAGAGCAACTCGGTGCCGGGCGCGGCGGTGAATGCGGCGCGAATTTCGCGCCCCAACTCTGTGCGCACGGGAATGTTCTGCAGGTTTGGATTGACCGATGAAAGGCGCCCCGTGGAAGTGGCGGCGGCCTGAAAGGTTGTGTGCACGCGCGAATCAGCGTCGGCCAGCAGCGGCAGGGCATCGACATAGTTCGATTTCAGCTTGGACAGGTGGCGATACTCAAGAACGAGGCGCGGAACTTCGTGTTGATCGGAAAGGAATTCCAGTACATCCACTGCTGTGGAGACGGACTTGGTTTTGCCACGAGCCGGCGGGGCGGGCAGCCCCAACTTGGTGAAAAGCACGACTCCGAGCTGCTTGGGTGAGTTGATATTGAACCGCTCCCCGGCCAGCTCAAAGATTCGCTCGCCAACGCGAGTCAATTCCAAACTGAACCTTTCCGAAAGCCCGCTCAACACAGTTGTATCGATGCGGACTCCAGCTTTCTCCATGCGGTAGAGCACGGGCGCAAGCGGGAGGTCGATTTCGACATAAACGCGCGCGACGCCGGCTTTATCGACTTCTTCGTGCAGAGCGGGAACGAGCGCGTGAATTGCGGCAGCCGACGCGGGGAGCGACGAGGGCGGCGGTTGGTTGTTGCGCGCGGCGACGTCAGCTAGGGACTGCGTCGAGTGCGTGGGGTTGAGGGCGTAGGAGAGAAGCATGGTGTCGTCCACCGGACCGCGCAATGCAACGCCCATATCGCCAAGGACGTGGAGGGCGAGTTTCCAATCATGGATGCGCTTTGGGACGGAGGCATCTTCAAGGAGCGCGCGGAGTTCAGGCGTGAGCGTCAGGCGGAGCGCAAGGGCGGGATTGGCGCAGACTCCAAGGTAGAAGTTGGCCTTCCGTTCGGCGGCTTCAGCGAGGTCGAGGAGCGACTGAGTCGCAGGCTGGTCGTCTCCGGATTCTTCTTCGGAGGGCTCCGCCGCATCGAGGGCGAGTGCGAAGCCGCCGGAGCGTGCGGCGGCGTAGAAGGTGGCGATCTGCTCAGCAGTAGGTTCATCAATGAGCTCAACCACGGCTCCGCCCTCTGCGGGTGCAAGGTCGCGCAGCATGGATGTGAACTCGAGCTCGGTGAACAGTGTGCGACAGGCCTCGAGGTCGGGCGGCTGAGTTTCCATTGCGGCCAGGTCAAGTGGCAGGGGCACATGGGTGTCGATGGTGACGAGTTCCTTGGAGAGCAGAACGGTGTCGCGATTTTGCTGGAGAGATTCGCGGTAAGCCTTCCGCTTGACTTCGTCAGCGCGGTCGAGCACGGCCTCGACGGTGCCGAACTCCTTGATCAGCTCGACGCTGCCTTTGTCGCCGATGCCGGGCGCGCCGGGAATGTTGTCGACCGTATCGCCGCGCAGGGCCATGACGTCGACGACTTTGTCGGGAGGGACGCCGAGTGTTTCGGTGACCTTTTCGGGATCGAGAATCAGGTTGTCCTTTTGCGGGTTGAGGATCTTCACCTGCGGAGTGACGAGCTGCATCATGTCCTTGTCGCCGGAGACGATGAAGACCTCGTGCTGCTGCTCGGCGGCTTCGCGAGCGAGAGTGCCGATGACGTCGTCGGCTTCGAAACCTTCGGCCTCGAGGATGGGAATGCGCAGAGCTTCAAGCGAGCGGCGAATGTAGGGAATCTGGCGGCGGAGATCGTCGGGCATAGCTTCGCGCTTGGCCTTGTAGCCGTCGTAGCTGACGTCTTCGAAGCTTTGCGACTTCGCGTTCCAGCGGCGGAGAGTTGCAATGGAGCGGGCGCGCTCGTCGCGGAAGACCTCGCCGCTGACGTCGAATACCGCGGCGAAGTATTTGGGCGAGAAGTCCTGGCGGAGTTTCTTGATCATGTTGACGAAGACGTAGGTGGCCGCGGTGGGCAGGCCGGAGCGCGTGGACATGGGCCGCGAGCGCTGCATGGCGTGATAGGCGCGGAAGATAAAGGACATCGCGTCAAGGAGGAAGACGGGCGGCCTGGATTGGTCGGTCACGGTACAGAGAATACCAGTGGACAGTGAGCAGTGGACAGTGAGTAGATGAACCGTGGATTGTGGACCGCAAGCATCGTGGTCACGCGATGAACATACAGTCGCCGTAGCTGAAGAAACGGTAGCGCTCGTGGACTGCGTGACGGTAGGCAGCGAGGATGCGGTTGAGACCGGTACTGCCGGGGCCGGCGAAGGCGCTGACCAGCATGAGCAGGCTGGACTGAGGCAAATGAAAGTTGGTGAGGAGCGCGCCGACGACGCGGAAGTCGAAGCCGGGCGAGATGAAGATATCGGTGGTGCCGGAATGAGGCTGGACTGGGTTGTCCCCGGCGGCGAGCGCGGCGGCTTCGAGGGTGCGGACAACGGTAGTGCCGACTGCGACGATGCGGCGGTGCTCGGCGAGGGTGCGATTGATGGCTTCGGCGGCTGAGGCGGTGATGGTATAGCGCTCGCTGTGGAGATGGACTTCGTTCACGCGCTCAACGCGCAGTGGAGCGAATGTGCCGAGGCCGACGTGGAGGGTGATGCGCGTTATTTCGATTCCTTTGGATGAGAGTTGTGCAAGAACATCCGGAGTGAAGTGCAGGCCGGCGGTGGGCGCGGCAACGGAGCCGCGTTCGCGTGCAAAGACGGTTTGATAGCGGACACGATCGAAGTCGGCGTCGTCGCGATGGATGTAAGGCGGCAGTGGCGTATGGCCGATGGAGTCGAGCACGGCGAAGAAGTCGTCAACTGGCGCGAACTCGAGCAGACGCTCACCGAACTGGCCACGCTCGAGGACTTCGGCTTCGAGCGCGACGGTGCCGGAGGGCGCGGGAAAGACGAGGCGCTCGCCGATGGCAACCTTGCGGCCGGGGCGAACGAGAGCGCGCCAGCGGTTGTCGCCCGCAGGTTCGGTGAGCATGACTTCGATGCGGCCGGTTGGCTTTTCACGATCCCGAACTAAAGTGCGGTGGGCATAGAGACGCGCGGGAATGACGCGGCTGTCGTTGAGGACGAGGAGGTCTCCCCGGCGCAGATGCGATCCGAGATTGGCGAAACGATCGCCGTGCGAGACGCCCTTTGCGCGGTCCACGACGAGCATGCGGCTGGTGCCTCGCTCGGCTGGAGGTTCTTGCGCGATGAGATCTTCGGGCAGATCGTAATGAAACTCTTCGACGCGGTGCTCCGCACGCTTATCTTTTGGAGGAGTGTGTTCAAGCATCGGAATTTCCGAAATGAGCAGGCTTTCCGAAGTGGTTGAGGGCGTGGAGGCGGGCGCGTTCGATGGTGGCGGTGAGCAGGTCGCGCTGAGCGTCGATCATGTCTTCGGAAATTTTGTCTTCGTCGAGGTCTGCGGGAACGTGTGTCCAGCGAGACCAACTGACGGCGATGCGCGTGAACGGCATAGGAATCAAAAAACGATCCCATGAGTTGAGCGACCAGGCGCGGCGCGGCTCCAGATGAAAAGCCCCGATGCGCGCGCCGGTGAGAGCGGCGAGGCGGATGGGTCCCGTCTTGGTGCGGAAGATCGGGCCGCGCGGGCCGTCGGCGGTGAAGATAGCGGGGCGGCCGGATTCAATGACGTGCTTGAGGCCAAGCAATGCCTCCTGTGCGCCGCGCGAACTGGAGCCGCGGACGGTTTTGTATCCAAAGAGCCCGAGAGTGCGCGCGATCAACTCACCGTCGAAGCTCTGGCTAACGATGATGGTCGCACCGGTGCGGCGGAAGTAAAACGTGCAGGGCAGCACGCACTGATGCCAGAAACAGAAGATCTCAGCTCCCGCGCCTTCGCCGAAGGGAAGCGGGGTGGCGCCCAGTTCGGAGATGGTCTCGAAGCGCCAGGTGCGGCCGACGACCGAGAGCAGCGCCCAAACGAGGCGGGGAACCACGGCCAGCACGAGGCGCTGGCGCAAGGAGAACTGTTCGCTGGCTACGGTGGTCACTTCGTCGATTTTACGGCGGGGGCAGAGAGTTAGCGGAGCCGGGGGCGCAGAGAACTGGTTTGGTTGCCAGATTCAGGCCGGAGAATCAGCGGTTAAGGCCGGTGAGCAGCGGTTGATCAGAGATCAGCGACGAGTGAACTGGGACCGAGGAACATGGATCAATTAGTTGCCGGACTTGGATGCATCGGGCCAGGTGGGGCTGGCCAGTTGGATGGTCATGACGAGGCTGTCGGGATAGATGGGGCCTTGTTCCCTGATAAAGGTGGGAACTTGCCCGGCCGCGGGCCAGATTTGGATATCGGGCGGAGCCTTGCCGATGATCGGCGCCACTACGCCAGCGAGTCCGGTGAGCTGGATTTTGATCGCGTAATGAATTGCTTTTCGGGGCGAGCCGACTAACGAAAAGCTGTCTTCGCCGATTTTGGAGATGACGAGTTTGGCCAGGAGTGGTCTGGGTGTGACTACCAGCACGGAGACTGTTTTTGAGGAGCCGCTAAAGTCCATGTTCTCAATGACAAGGGGAACTATGCCGTTGGCGAGGTCGGGCGGAAGCTGAACATGAGTGGTCTTGACGTCCTCCGTTCCGTCCGTTCCGGTGGTACGGGTCGTGACCTCGCCGCTCCGCCCATCGATGAGGACATCCAAGGGGTGAGGGAAGAAAGGCCCCTTCTGAATATGATGGTCGGAGATGAACTGAAAAGTGTGGCGCTCGGAGAAGACCGTGGTTTCGTCGTCGGAGGAGCCATCCTTGAAGTTGAAGATGGTTTGCAAGGTGACGTGATCGTCATGGACGGATTGAATGATATCTCCCGTGGCAACGACGCGGCCGTCGGGCGAACGCATTTCGAGGAAGCCGTGGATACTGCCCTGGACGTAGCGGACGATTGGTGGATCGGGCTGGGCGAAGACCGGCAAGGCGCAGAGCAGAATGGCGCAGAACAGCCGTGCGTATTGAAGCTCGAAGCGCGTCATTTGAATGTGGATGGGGTTGGTGGCGGAGGAGTTGCAAAAAGGCCGGGGACCAGGGACTTAGGGGACAGGGGAAAAAGCGTAGGTGTGAACGAGTGAAAAGATGAATTTAGTCGCCAGTGGCGAGGAAGACGATCTTCATGGAGCTAGCTGTAGCGGAGCCAGCGGAGGATTTCAGGGAGGGTGGCGCGCTTGCCGTACATGAGGATACCGATTCGATAGAGGCGCGACGAGAACCACAAAGCACCCCAGATTGTGAGCAGCAAGAGGCCGATGGAAGCTCCTATTTGCCAAACAGGGGGCATCTGCAACTCGACGCGCGGGAGCATGACATAAGGCGAGGTGAGCGGGAAGAGCGATGCAGCGATGGACCAGACTGAATTGGGATCCTTCAGCAGCAAGGGAAGAGCACCCATGCCCATATAGAGCGGGATGATGGCAAGAGGCATAAACTTCTGCAGATCCTGCGAGGTCTCGCAGGTAGCGGCGAGCCCGGAAAAGATGGCGCTGAAGAGAGCGAAGCCGAGCACAAAGTACACGGGGAACAGGAGGCTCAAAGTCCAGGAGAAACGGAGGCTGAAGTCGCCGGAGATCAAAGGCGCGGCGAGCGAAGACCCCAGAACCAGAATGGAGGCAAGGACCCATATGGCGATTTGGGTGAGGCCCACCGCGCCGACACCGACCATTTTGCCGGCCAGCAGATCGTCGGGTCGGACGACGGAGAGCATGACCTCGAAGATGCGCGAGGTTTTTTCCTCGATGATGGCGCGGGCCATATCCAGGCCGTAGAGCATGATGGGCATGGAAAGCAGCAGGAGCAGGACAAAACTCTTGTAGAAGGGGGCGATGCCGCTGCTTTTTCCCGATTTACCTTCCTTGCTTAACTGGAGCGTTTCGATGGGGACCCACTTGAGAGCGGCAGCGACGTCATCCGGCTTCATCCCCCCGGCAAGCAGGCGTTCATTGACGATTCCGCGGTTCAACTGGTCCTGCATCGCTCCGATATTGGCGAAGCCGACGGAGGCCAGCGAAGTATAAGTAGCGGTAATGGCTCCAGAAGAAGAAGAAGATTCGATGGAGAGAATTCCGTCGATGGACTTGGCATGGAGCTGTTGGAGCAGAGCCGCGCGATTCTCCAGGGATGCCGGGGTCACGACGTCCACGGTGTACTTAGCATGGGTATCGAAGAGCATCTCCCGGCGAACCTGATTGGCGAGCGATGCATCCTGCGCAACGATGGCAATATGAGCTCCGGTACCGGCCTTGCTCCCAAAAAAATAGCTGGCCGCCATTCCGCCAACAATCAACAACGGCAATAGCACCGTGGAAAAGATAAAGGCTCGGCCACGAATCTGCTCGAGGTACTCGCGGCGGGCGACGAGAAGTATGTTACGCATTGGCCTTGCCTCCCACGGTTTGAATGAAGATTTCCTCGAGTGAAGGCTCGACGAGTTCGAAGCGATAGATTCGGGCCGCAGAAGCGGCGAGGTGAAGGAGCTTTTGCGCGTCGCCGTGGGGCTTGAGAGTGATTTCGGCGTGGCCTGAGTAGTTGTTGGCCGAGGCGATTTCATCGGACTTGAGGAAGTCGGCGCTACCTTCAAACTCGACGATGACGCGATTGCGCTCGTAGCGGCTTTTGATCTCTCGCAAGTTACCGCTCAGGACGGCCTCGCCGTTGTTGATGAGGCAGATGGAATCGCAGAGTTTTTCAACCTGGTCCATGCGGTGCGTGGAGAAGAGGATGGCTTTGCCCTGCGACTTGAGGTCGAGGAGAGCGTCCTGGAGCAGCGTGGTGTTGACGGGATCGAGGCCGCTAAAGGGCTCATCCATGACGACGAGGCCGGGGTCGTGGAGCAGCGTAGCGATGAATTGGATCTTCTGCTGCATTCCCTTGGAGAGCTCTTGCGTCTTCTTGTCGAGGGAGCCGGAGATTTCCATCCGCGAGGCCCAATCGCCGGCGCGCTTGCGGGCGGCTTCCCGGGTGAGGCCGTGAAGCTCGCCGAAGAACACGAGCTGATCGAGCACCTTCATTTTTTTGTAGAGGCCGCGTTCTTCAGGGAGGTAGCCGACTCGGTCGAGGTTGCGACGGTCGAAGGGTTTTTCGAAGAGGCTGATGCGGCCGGAATCGGGCATGGTAATGCCCATCATCATGCGAATGGAGCTGGTTTTGCCGGCGCCGTTGGGGCCGAGCAGGCCGAACATCTGGCCGGCATCGATGGAGAGCGAGAGGTCGCGGACAGCGACTTTGCTGTCATAGGCCTTGGTGACCGAGGCGAGCTCAACAACCGGCATGAAGGCTCCCGCGGTGGTGGGGGATTGAATGCATGGTGGAGCGGCGTGGTGCTTCAGGAGAAGTGTAGCAAAGGTGGTGAAGACGAGGGACGAGGGGACTACGAGACTGCGGGGCTGCGAGACAAAGGAAACAGCAGACAGGAAATAACAGACGGGAAACAGGAAGCGAGATATTTGCCGAGTTAGGGCCCGGAGAGAATTTGCTGGATGGTGCGAGTGGCGGGGTTATACTGCAACAGCCTTCCATCCCCCAAGAAGGATAGTATCCAGGGAAAGGTGATCCCCAATGGCAAGTTATATGGTGCAGGTGTCGTACACCTCAGAGGCGTTGAGCGCGTTGATTGCGAAGCCGCAGGATCGCGCGGGACACATCGGCAAAGTGATTGCCGGTCTGGGCGGGAAGTCGATTGGGTCGTGGCTGGCGTTTGGCGACCACGATCTTGTGATGATCGTCGAGATGCCAAACAACGTGAGTGCCGCAGCTCTATCGCTTGCAGCTGCCGCGGGCGGCAGCTGCAAGACGGTGAAGACGACGCCGCTGCTGACGATCGGGCAGGGATTATCGGCGCTGAGGAAAGCGGGCAAGTCGGGGTACAAGCCGATCGCAGCGGCCAAGAAATAAATTCAGAGGCTCCCTGAAGTTGACTACGCCGGATGCGCATTGACGGTAAGCGTGTGGGGAGAGGTGTGCGCGGATTGCGACGGCGCCCGCTGATGTTCGCGAGCGCGATGCTCACATGAGACGGCGGCGAACGAGGTCGAGAGCGAATTGTGCGGCCCACTCGCGGACGCGCTGGCGATCGCCGCGAAACGTGCGGTCGATTGCGTCGGTACCCTGCGCGTCAGAGACGGCGATGTGGACGAGGCCGACGGCTTTGGAATCGGTGGCGCCGGTGGGGCCGGCAATGCCAGTGACGCCGAGGCCAATGGTTGCGCCAGTGCGGGCGCGGATGCCGCTGGCGAGGGCCTTGGCGACTTCGGCGGAGACAGCGCCGTGCTTCGCGATGAGATCGGGCGGTACGCCGGCGAATGAAGTTTTGAGCGGATCAGAATAGACAACCGCGCCGCCGAGAAACGAGCGCGAAGCGCCGGGAACCGAGGTGATGCGCTGGGCGATGAGGCCGCCGGTGCAGCTTTCCGCGACGGCGAGCGTGGCCTGGCGCAGCCCGAGATAGTACAGAACGATCTGTTCAAGCGTGTCGCCCTGCGAAGAGTAGAACCACTCGGCGAGGGCGTCTTCAATGAGTTCGGCAAGCTCGTTGACGCGCTCCTCAGCAGCTTCGGCGGAGGACTTGGAGCAGATGAGAGTGATTTGCAGGTCGCCGGTGTGGGCGAGGAGCGTGGTTTCGACATCGGTGTAGGTGGAGTAGATGGGAGCGAGGAGCTTGTCGGCTTGCGACTCGGGAATCATGGCGGCCTTGAGCGTGCGGACGGCGATGTTCCGAGGTGGGGCGATGGCGCGCAGGCGAGGCAGACACTCGGCGTCAAAGAGCGGAGTGCATTCATGCGGCGGGCCGGGAAGGAGCATGACGAGCTTGCGAAAGCCGGAGAAAGTGACGTCGAGCCACTGGCCGGGCGCGCTGCCGTTGGGATTGGGAAGAACGGTTGCGCCTTCAAGAACGTCGGCCTGCTTGAGATTGTTTTGCGGCATGGAGATGCGCCACGTGGCGGCGCGAGCGTGAAGGGCGGCGACCTGCGTGGCGTCGCGGCGGAGGGTGAGCGAGAGAGCGTCAGCGACGGCTTCGCGGGTGAGATCGTCTTCAGTGGGTCCGAGGCCGCCCATGAGGATGAGAATGTCGGTCCGGGTGAGAGCGGTCTTGATAGCGCTGATGAGATCGTCGCGGCGATCGCCGACGATGGTTTTGAAGGCGACAATGACACCGATCGCGTTGAGCTTTTCCGTGAGATAGAGAGAGTTGGTGTCCTGGCGGAAGGGGGTGAGCATCTCGGAGCCGACGGCGATGATTTCGCTCTTCATAGAGGCAGGGATCAAAGGCCAGGGGTCAGGGATTCGAGACTTAGAAAAGGTTCAGGCCTTCGACGCCCAAGTCCACATCATAAACGGCTTCGTTGGTGGCGAGGATGGTGGTGCCGAGGGGCGAGAAGGCGACGCCGATGAGGTTGGGGGCGGCGAGAACGAGCGAAGCGTCGCCCGTGGGTGTGACGCGGACCAGTCCGTGGCGGCCATGGAGACAAGCAGCGACGTAGACATCGCCTTCACTGGAGACGGCAAGGCCCTGGGGACGACCGAGGCCGCGATACCAGACGCTTGTATCACCGTTGGGCTTGATGGCCCAGATGGCTTCATTGGACGAGAGCGAGGGAGCGGTAACAAGGAGCGTGCCGGCGGCGTCGACCGCGAGGTGATAGGCGGCGACGCTGGCTTCGAGCGTGGCATGAACGAAGATCTGGCGCTCGCGGTTGATCTTGAAGATGGTGCCGCTGCGATCGCCGACAAAGAGATTGCCCTCGGCATCGAAGGCAGCGCCAGTGGCGACGCCCATACCTTCGACATACTGCGTGAACTCGCCGGCCGCATCGACGCGGTAGACGTTGCCTTCAGCGCGCGAGGTGACGAAGAGGTCGCCATCGGGATTGAAGGCGAGGCCAGTGGCATTGAGAATTCCGGTGACGAAGGGAGTGGCGCGGCCGTCGGGCGAGACGCGGACGACAGAGACGGGTGTTTGCTTGCCGCGCGGACCGGAGATCGTGGCGTAGACCATTCCGGATCGACTGACGGCAGGACTGGTAACGGGATGGAGGCCGTCATTGAGCTGGCGGGCGACGCGGAGGGCGGCTGGGTTGGCGGCGCCGGCGGGAGTGCGGACTTCAATGAGTCCGGCAGAAGCTTCAGCGGGAACGCGAAAAACGAGCCGCGTGGGACGGCTCATGAGGATGTGGGCCGTCTGATTGTCGACGGCGACAGAAGGCATGCCGAAACCGTTGGGACCGAGAGAGACTCCAATCAACTCGACTTCGCCGTTCGGCAGAGCAGCGGAGGGGAGAACCTGGTCGACGCGAGGCAGGTGGCCGACGGGAGGAACGGGTTGAGGGGAGGAACGAGCCATATCAAAACCAAATTCGAATCAAAGACGCTATACCCAAAGCATACAGTCCGGCGGCCACGTCGTCGAAGACGATGCCCCAGCCGCTGGGAAGGCGCTCGAGCCGGCGCACGGGAAAGGGTTTGGTGATGTCGAAGAGGCGGAAGAGGGCGAGGGCAATGAGGCCGTGTCGCCAGTCGGCTGGCGTGAAGAGGAGGGTGATCCATTGGCCGGCGACTTCGTCAATGACGACAAATTGGGGATCGTGGCCGCCGCTTTCGCGTTCGACGATGGTGGCTGCGGGAATGCCGAAGACGAGCGTGAGGGCGATGCCGGCAAGAAGCGCGATGAGAAGGGTGAGCGGGCTGGGATGGGCGAGCCAGGCGTATGCGGCCCAGAGAAGGACGGCGGCGACGGAACCCCAGGTGCCGGGGCCCGGCTTGAGGAGGCCCGCGCCGAAGAAAGTGGAGACACCCCAGGCCCAAGGGGTTTTCTTCATGGTTTGCAAGGGAAGAACGCCAGACTCGGGCGGAGCTTTCTTACTGCTCATTCGAGTCTCCGCCGCGATTGCTGCCGAGGCCGCCGAGATCTTCGAGGACTTCGGGATCAAGAACGGGAGAGCTGATTTTGTAGACGCCGGTGGCCCATTTGCCGAGATCGATTTTGCGGCAGCGGTCACTGCAAAAGGGAAAATCTTCGTCGGTGGGGCGGACGATCATTGCGCAAGTGGGGCAATGGAGGAGCTTGGCGGATTTTTTGCGGGGCGACATATGTTGGCGCGGAAGCGAATGCCGCGTTCAACAAATATGGTAGCGCGGAAAGGCCGAGGGCAGTGTGTCGTGGATCGTGAACCGTGAAAGGGCTACCTCTTCCCGAGCAGGGTTTGCAGACGCGCGAGGGCCTCCGTGCGGGCGGTGGTGTTGGCGGGGTTGGTATTCGTTGGATCTTCACCAGCGCGCATGAAGCCGTGGCCGGCGCCATCGTAAATCACTGGGTCATACTTTTTGCCCGCGGCGGCCATCGCTGTTTTGGCGTCGGGGACGGTGGAAGAGATGCGCGCGTCGCTGCCTGCATAGAAGCCGTAGACGGGGGCGGCGATGTTCTTCATGGCATCGGCGGGCGGCGGAGGGCCGTAGAAGACGAAGGCGGCGGAGAGGTTTTGACGCGTTGTCGCGAAGCGGAAGGATTGACCTCCGCCCCAGCAGAAGCCGATGACCGAGAGCCTGCCGTTGGCAGAGGGGAATCTTAGTGCGTAGTCCGCGGTGGCATTGAGGTCGGCGGTGATGGTAATGGGATCGAGGCCGGATACGGCCCTGATCACCGATTGCTGATCGGGGAATGCGCTTGTGCCACCGCCGTTGGGGCCGTTGCCCGAGAGCAGGTCGGGTGCGATGACGATGTAGCCCATGGCGGCAATGTCGTCGGCCATGGAGCGCGCCCAGTCAGAGAGGCCGAAGATTTCGTGGATGAGCAAAACGACTGGTGCCTTGTGGCTGACTTCGGGATAGACGACGAAGGCGTCGACAGTGCGCGAGCCGTATTTGACCTTGACCCACTCCTGGTGGCGCGGGGATTTATCGAGGATGGCTTTGGCCCAATCCTGCGCTTGGGCGCGGGAAGCGGTGAGGGCGAGCGCGGCGCAAAGAACGAGGGCGGCGGCGCGGGCGAGGCGGGGAAGCGGGTTTTTCATGGCGGAAGGATAGCAGAAAGGCGGGGAACAAGGGAGTGAGTGACCGAAGGGACAAGGGAGCAGGGCGGCCTGAGAAAAGTGCGACTACGCTTCATTTCTTCCAGAAGGGTGAGCGGCCAATCCACTGCATGTCGTATTGGTTCATGAAATCTTTCGTGGGTGCGAGTTCGGGATGGGCCGCAGCGTCAATGAAGTACTGCTCCATTTTGTCGGCAGGCGAGAAGGCGATGAGCATGTGCGCGGGTGAGCCGGTAGCGGAGAAGGTGTGAGGGATGCGGCGGGGAGCAAGGATCGACTCACCGGGGCCGAGTTGCAGACGACGATCGCCGACCTGAAAACGAACCTCTCCTTCCATCACATAAAACCATTCTTCCTGTGACAAGTGCATATGCAGGGCCGGGCCCGTGTCGGGCATGAGATTGCTGTGCTCGATGACGAGAAGGTTACCGCCGGTGTCAGATGGGACAACTTTGAAGGCCAGCGAGCTGAAACCGAGGGAGTGAAGATGGCCGGTGCGGTCCTCGCCGGCGGGAACCGGATGCAGCGTAGTAGCGGGCGGCGTTTCAGGCGAGCTTTGCGCGAAGACATTTTGGAAAGCGATCGCGGGAAGGATGGATGCGGAGGATTTGAGGAAAGTGCGGCGTTGGATGGGCATGGGGGGATGATACTGTGGGCGGCGGCGTAACCGCCGGAAAAAATCGGCTGCTATAATGGCGCGAAGATTCGGTCCCCTATTTCTCCGCCATGTCAGCCATACGATTCGGCGAATTTGAGCTCAACGAGCAGACCTTTGAGCTGCGCAGGAGCGGCGCGCCCGTGCGGATTCAGCAGCAGCCGGCACGCGTGCTTGCGTTTCTTCTGCAACATCGCGGGACGCTGGTGACGCGCGAACAGATCCGGCTGGCCATCTGGGGTGAGGACACTTTTGTCGACTTCGAGCAGGGGCTGAACTTCTGCATCCGGCAGATCCGGCTGGCGCTCAACGATCAGGCTGAAAACCCAAATTATGTGGAGACGCTGCCGCGACTGGGATACCGATTCGTCGGGAAGATTGAAAAAAGCGGGGCCGGCGAAGCTGTCGCGACTGCCCGGGATGAGAAGAAACTGCGGATCGCGGTGGTCCCCGTCGAGGAGCTTTCAGGGAAAGAAGGCGACTATTTCGCCGCCGGATTGACGGAAGACATGATCTCCGCACTTTCGCGGATCGATCCCGCGAGGCTGCGGGTGACTTCGGTTCCGAAGCTGGAGAACGGCGAGGGAATGGCGGCGCATCTGGATCGGCTGCAGAGGGAGCTGAACCTGGATTACCTGTTGCGCGGGTCGGTGCGACGTTCGGGGGATACGCTGCGCATCAGCGCTCAATTGCACGATCTGCGCGACCGATGCGTGCTGTGGTCGGAGACGTACGATCGCAAGGCCTACGACTTGTTGGCGGTGCAGGAAGAGGTAACGCAGCGTGTGAGCGAGAGCCTGGCGGTGGAACTTTTCCCGAGCGCGACGGTGGGCGCGCGAAGGTATTCGAAGTCATCGGCAGCTTACGATGCGTATCTCAAAGGCCGATTTTTCTGGCACAAGATGACGGCGGACGCGATCGGGCGGAGCATGGACTATTTCAGGGAGGCACTGGCCATCGATGGTGGTTTTGCGCCCGCATATGCCGGACTTGCCGATTGCTACGCGCAGATGGGATCCTCGCGCGTGGGAACGATGAAACCTCTTGAGGCCGTGGCAGAATCGCGTAAACATCTGCAAAGGGCGTTGGATTTAGATGAAACATTGGCCGAGGCGCATTGCACGCTGGGCCTTATCAAGAGCTGGTACGACTGGGACTGGGACGGCGCGGGTGTCGAGTTCCAGGCGGCGCTGGCGCTCGACCCAAGCCAGATAACCGCGCTCATTTGGCAGTCGCTTTTCCTATCAGTGAACGGGCGGCATCAGGAGTCATTCGCGTCGATGCAACGCGCGCGAGAACTAGAGCCACTCTCGCCCACCGTCAATCTTTATCTTGGATTGGCCTATGTGCACGGCGGTCAATTCGACCTGGGGATTCGGCGAATTAGAGAGAGCATTGAGCTCGATTCAGGCTACTACCGGTCTCACATGTTTCTTGGCAGATCATTGAGCGCGATTAACCAGCATGACGAAGCGATTGTCGCGCTGCAACGGGCGCTGACTCTCCGGCCCGACAGCTTCGAATCGAGCGCATTTCTGGGATTGGCGCTGGCAGGCAAGGGCGATCGGAAAGAAGCCCTTGCCATGGTGAAAAAAACTCAGTTACTGGGCGAGAAATGTGAACCGGCGATCGTCATCGCGTGCGTTTATGCCCGTCTAGGCATGCCGAACGAAATGTTCGAGTGGCTCGAGCGGGCCGTAGCGGTCAAGTCGACTCCGATCTATGTCCCACTGATCAGCGCGGAGTTCCGTCCTTACGAAACCGACACTCGGTATCACGGATTTCTGTCATCTATCGGATTGTCGCATCGCGCGCGATATTAGCTTGTCGGTGCGATGTTCTGGTTGAAGCGGAAAAAGTTGTCGGGGTCGTACTTCTTCTTGAGGGCGGCAAGGCGAGCGTAGTTTGCTCCGTACGACGCCTTGACAGCTGTCGGCCCTTCATCTCCCAGATAGTTCACATAGGCATCGGAAGCTCCGAACGTGTTCAGGGCCGAAGCGAAGCCTTGTGCCCAGGTGATGCATTTCTCGGCCATCGATGGATCGGTCCACGCGGGCATGATGTTGATGCTGTAGTGCACGCGCCTGAGGCCGAAGGCGGTCTTCTCGACAGGTACACGGCTAGCGACGCCGTGCATGTGCTCAAGGACGACTTGAGTCTGCTCGGAGGGCATCTGTTCTGTGTGGTCGAGGATGACCCGGATGGCATCGTCGGTGAGTTCGCGAAGGAAGGGGCACTTGAAGTAGTAGTGCGCGCCTGCGGGAGCCGTGAAATCGAGCATGGTTTGTAGTTCGGTGTATTTCTTTTCGCCGATCATGTCGGCGGCGGGGGGAGAGTCAAGGTAGAAGTGTTTGCACGCGGCGGCACGGTCGGTGTTTGATCCACCGTGACAAAGCGCGATCGCCGCCATGGGATGGCCGTGGCCGGTGAGCAGCGCGGCGTAGGCGGTGATTTCGTCGGGCGCTTGAGAGGTCAGGTCGCGATATTGGCGCAAAAGGTCAAAGGCAACGGGGCGCGGATACAAGACGATGCCGCCATGAATGGAAGAGAGCTCGTGCAGGCGAAACTCGAGCGCGGTGACGATGCCGAAGTTGCCACCGCCGCCGCGGATGGCCCAGAAGAGGTCTTCATTCTGCGTTGCACTGACGGAAAGGTGATTGCCGTCGGCGTTCACGAGGTCAGCGGAGACGACGTTGTCGCAACTGAGCCCGTGCTTGCCCATGAGCCAGCCGATACCGCCACCGAGCGTTAAGCCGCAGACCCCGGTGGACGAGATGACACCGCCGGTGGAGGCGAGCCCGAATTTCTCACCTTCGCGATCAAATTCTCCCCAAGTGGCGCCGCCCTGCGCGAGCGCCGTTTGGCGGCCGGGGTTGACCTGGACTTCGCGCATGAGGGAGAGGTCGATCATGATGGCGCCGTCGACGACGGACTTTCCGGCTACGCTGTGGCCGCCGCCGCGCACCGAGGCCGCGAGGCCCTGTTCACGAGCAAAACGAACGGCCTGAATGACGTCGGCGATGCCGGTGGGGCGCACGATAACGGACGGCTTGCGGTCGATCATGCCGTTCCAGATCCTGCGCGCAGTGGGGTAGTCCGGATCGTTGGGAGTGAGGATCGGGCAGTTGAGAACTCGGCGCAGCCCGGCAAGTTGGTCAGTTGAGAGGCCTTCCATCTGCTCTTTCATGTTGGAGAGATTAACAAATTTCGGGGTAAACCGAGATGAGTTTTGGATGAGTTGGGTGAACCGCCGAACTCAGGCGCAACTCATCTCCGGCTCATTGAGTCCGGGTCGAAGGTGGGGCAGACTCCCCTCATCACAGGGCGCGAACGGGACGAGGCGCCGGAGTGAAAAAGGAGAACTTCCATGAAGAAGAAAATGAAGCTTGCTCTTACAGCATCGATCCTTGGGCTCGCACTCGCGTGCGTGCCCAATGCTCAAGCGGCCTGCGGAGGTGTCACACTGCCGCAGGCTCATCCCAGCAGTTTTCAACTCCAGTCCGAGTCTGCACACATGGTGCAGGCGGCGCTGGACGACCAGGAAGGCGCATCGATCATCGGTATGTGGCACGTGACGTTCACATCTCATGGTTCGGACAGCGACTTACCCGAAGGCGCGCCGGTAGACAACGCCCTCGTTATCTGGCATGGCGACAACACCGAGATCATGAATTCCGATCGGCCCCCGCAGGATGGGGATTTCTGTATGGGCATTTGGAAACAAACGGGGAGATACACGTACAAGCTGAATCACTTCGCATGGTTCAGCAACGTATACGATCCGACCAATCCGTTGAGCTGGAGCGAAATCGGGCCTGCACAGGGTCCTACTCACATCGTCGAGGAGGTCACCCTGAGCCCGGATGGCAGCCACTACTCGGGCACGTTTACGCTGGATGCATACGATACCTCGGGCAACCCAGGAGTTCACATCGAGGGTGTGCTCAGCGGGACCCGGATCACCATGGACACCACGGTACCGGGTCTGCTCTAAAAGAAGGCCGGTAATCCCGGCTAACCTCTGTGAGGGCGGCGGGGTCTGAGACCTGCCGCCCTATTTTTTTGAGAGCGAGTTCGACGGCGGACTAGTTTGCAGCGGAGACGATGCGAGCGACGAGGTCGTAGTCGTGGGATTCGGTGATCTGGGCGCGGTAGAAGCGGCCGGGTTCGAGGTCGTCAAGCGGGCCGAAGTCGTTGATGAAGACCTTGCCGTCGATTTCGGGTGCGTGGAACTCGGTGCGGGCTTCCCAGAGGAGAGGCGTTTCAGCGCTGGGGCCTTCGGCGAGGAGGTTGAGCTCACGGCCGACCCAATTTTTCTTGGCGCGGCGGGAGATGGATTGCTGGAGCTTCATGAGACGGCGACGGCGCGACTCGATGGTGCGGTGAGGGACTTGCGAGTCGATGGGGTAAGCAGCTGAGCCTTCTTCGTGCGAATAGTTGAAGACACCGAGCCAGTCGAATTTTGCCTCGCCGATAAACTCTTCCAAAACTTCGAAGTCGCGGAGCGACTCGCCGGGGAAGCCGACGATGAAGCTGGTGCGGAGGGCGATGCCGGGAACGGCTGCGCGGACTTTGTGAAGCGTTTTGAGAAAGATTTCGGCTGAAGCACCGCGCTTCATGCGTTTCAACACGTCGGGCGAGGCGTGCTGGAGGGGCAGGTCGAGGTATTTGCAGATGTTGTCGTGACTGGCGATGGTGTCAAGAAGCTTCGAAGTAATGCGGTTGGGATAGGCGTAGAGGAAGCGGAGCCACTTGAGGTTCGGAATGCGGGCGAGCGTGTCGAGCAGGGTGGCAAGGCCGTCGCGGAGGCCGAGGTCTTCGCCATAGCAGGTGGTGTCCTGGCCTATTAGGGTGATTTCGCGAACGCCGCGGGCGACGAGCTGTTCGGCTTCAGCGACGACAGACTCGAAGCGGCGGGAACGGAATTTGCCGCGCAGGTTGGGGATGACGCAGAAGGTGCAGGGGTGGTCGCAGCCCTCGGCGATTTTGATGTAGGCGGAGGCGCGTGGTGTCGAGAGCAGGCGAGGGGTGGTTTCGTCGTAGAGGTAGGTGGGCAGAGTGGACGAAGCGCCGGCCCAGGCGTCGCGAAGGAAGCGGCCGGAGCGCTCGCGGGCGTTGCCTTCGGGGCGGCCCTTGTGCGTGCCGGATTGGGATTCTTTGCCGGAGCGAATCTCCGCGTGGGTGCTCGTCAGAATAGTGAAGGGCGAGGACGCGGTGGTCGCGGGGGCGGAGCTGAGGCCGGCGGCTTCAAGGATTGACTCCAGCTCGCCGGTGCCGACGACGGCATCGACTTCAGGTATGTTTCTCTGGATTTCGTCGCGATAGCGTTCGACGAGGCAGCCGGCGACGATGAGTTTCTTGGCGCGGCCCGAGGTTTTGTGGCGGGCCATCTCAAGGATGGTCGAGACCGACTCCTGCTTGGCAATGTCAATGAAAGAACAGGTGTTGACGACCAGGATATCGGCATCTTCGGGGCGTGCGGTGAGGCGAGCGCCGGCGCGGTCGAGGAGGCCCATCATGACCTCGGAGTCGACGAGGTTTTTGGGACAGCCGAGAGAGACGAAGCCGACTCGGGGCCCCCGGGAAGCGGTCTCTGCTTCCTGGGGCGGGACGGTGGGGGAAGGTTTGGGCACACTTTCATTGTACCGGTGGAATAGAGCAGGGACGTATGGACCAGGGACTGAGGAACTACGGGACTATCGGAAGAATCAGCTGTCTTTGCGGTAGAGGAGGTCGCGCATGGCGCGGCGGCGGGCGGCGTTGACTTCAAGGGTGGCGCGGCGCTCGACGTAGTCGGTGGAGCTGCGGGGTTCGGACTCAGAGGGTTCCTCAGGCTCACTGCAGGAGGGGCAGCGATTGGCGAACCCGGGCTTGCCGGGGTGGAGCTCGAACTCCTCGTGACAAACGACGCAGGTTTTGATCGGGAAGGCCATGCACAAATATGTTAGCGAAAGTGGGCTGTGGAAATCAGCAAGGCAGTGATTCGTGGTGAGTCCACGGCGCCGATGAGTTGTCGGTCCACTAGTTGGCGAGGACGGCGCGGAAGCGGACCTTGCCTTTTTTCACTTTATCGATGGCTTCGTTGGCCATTTCCACGGGGAAACGCTCGGTGGTGGCTTTGATGCCGTGGCGAGCAGCGACGTCGAGCATTTCGCGCAGTTGGAAGGGGCTGCCGATGGGGCTGCCGCCGATGGTACGCATGCCGGAGACGAGCGGGAAGGCATGAACGGAGACGGGCGATGGGGGAACGCCAACGAACCAAAGGGATCCATTGGGGCGCAGAGCCTGGAGGTAGGCGCTCCAATCCTGGTCGGCGTTGACGGTGCTGAGGATGAAGTCGAGAGAGCTGGCCACTTCCTTCATGGATTTGGATTCCCGGCTATGGACGAAGTGATGCGCGCCGAGGGCGCGAGCTTCTTCTTCCTTGGTCAGGGTGGTGGAGAAGGCTGTGACGTGCGCGCCGAAGACGCGAGCGAATTGGATGGCGAGGTGGCCGAGTCCGCCGATGCCGATGACGCCGACGCGGGTGGAGGGATTGACGCCAAAGGCGCGCATGGGGTTGTAGACGGTGATGCCCCCGCCGAGCAGCGGCGCGGTCTGTTCGCTTTGCAGGGCGTCGGGAATGGGAACGACAAAGCGGGCATTGGCGCGGATGCGGTCGGCATAGCCGCCGTGGCGATGGACGCAGGTGCCTTCAGAGGCGGGACAGAGATTTTCCTGGCCGCGCATGCACCACTCACACTGTCCGCAGGAGTTGGATTGCCAGCCGAGACCGACGCGCTGGTCGAGCTCAAGAGTGCGAACCTCGCTACCGAGAGCAGAGACGGTTCCGATGATTTCGTGACCGGGGATGAAGGGATATTGGCTGATGCCCCAGTCGTTGGCAATGAGATGCAGATCGCTGTGGCAGACGCCGCAGTGGGTGACGGCGATTTCGACCTCGTACGCGCCGAGCTTGCCTGGTTCGTAGCGCAGAGGAAGCAGCTCTGACCCCGCCGCATGAGCCGCAAGTCCCTGTATTTGAGCCATAATTTGCCCCACTCGCCTCGAATAAGATTTTTATCAAGCTTGCCCGGCACAATTCCCCAAAAGCGCCGGTTAGCCCCGGAAATATATCGATGAATCGTTGATGATTCTAGTCTAAACTGCCTTGCCTAGACATTCCCCCAAAGTGAGGGTCTATCTCCGACCTAAGTCATTGATTCGGTGATGACTTTAGTTTAATCCGCCGCCGGGCTCGATGTTGAGATTCAGAATCCAGAATCCGGTGAGGACGCCTCCGGCGGGAGCGTCGCCGACGAGTTCTGCGGATTCGCCGTTCAGTCCTGCATCCTGAGCGTTGCGGAGGGGCTCAAGGGCGTTGGCCATGGAAAGCGGGAGGCTGGTAAAGGTTTGACCATGGATCTCGGCCTGAGTTTCAGGTGCGAGAAGGCTGACATAGATGTGGTCGGCGGCATGCTGATCGCGGGCTTCGGCGAGGACGGTGGAAAGACTGGGGGTGGAAGAAGACAGACGAGGCTGAAGCAAAGTGCGGTCGAGGGTGGCCGCGTCGGAAACGAGAAGACGGAGGTTGCCTGAAGCGAGGCGGGCCGGCAGTTTGAAGGCGATGCGGACGTTGCGCTCAGGCTGATGCGAAGGACGGAGGGTGGCTTCGACGGTTATGGTGTCGCCGGCATGAGCGATGTCAGTAGAAGCAATGCGCGCCTGATCGAGCGCGACGTCGACCGCGCGGGGAATGGCCTGGACGTTGAGATCGATGGATCGAACGACTCCCTGGCGCGCGCCATTTGAATAGAGGCGCGTGAACTGGCCACCTACGAGAAGAGCGGCCGCCATCGACGCTGGCGTTGGTTGGCCGGACGGGGCCCAGAGATCGAGCGGGACGCCTGGAAATCCGGAGATATCAATGTTGCCCGTTACGTGGTAGCTGAGCGCTTCGGAGCTTTGGTTGGATTCGAGCAGCGATTCGTAGAGAACCACTTGGACGGCGGTGGGAGTAAGGGAAGGCAGGTCGAGGATTTCGACGTTGACCTTGCGCGGGCCTTCCGGGGAATCGATGGCGACGTGGACGGGGATCATGTGCGCCTGGGCGCCGAGAACTCCGCGAATCGCCGACTCGCGATCCTGCGTGAAGGCGCCGATGGTGACACCCGTGTTGATGATCTTGAAAGAATTCAGCGGCGAAGCGAGGGTGGCGACGACATCGGCGGTGGTCATGGGGAGAGAGACCGGTCCCGCGCCGAGAACGGGATGGCCGCAGGCGAGGAGTTGTTTCGGATCGACCCAAGTTACGGTGCAAGTGGCAGAGACCTCGAGATCGCCGCGGATGAGTTGCATGCTGACTGCCGAGCCGGGCTCGAGCACGGGATGTGCGGAAGGGTCGGGGTCAGGACTCGAGGCGGAGGAAGATGACATTGCCGGAACGGAGGACATTCCGGCGAGCGAGATTCCACCAGAAGAGCCACCTGCGGCGACGGGCTCGAACGAAGTTCCAGCGGTTTGTTGCTGCCAGAAACGAATGGCATCAGGCAGGAATCCGCTCATGACGAGTGGAGTGTCCAGAGGCTGGAACGTCATGGAGCCGGAAGAAAAAGGATCCTGGTTCGTGACCGAGTTGCTTGCCTCGAGTGACGAGCCGGGAGCGGGAGGGGCAGTTTGCGCGTCGATTTGAGTATTTGGGATCGGGAGATCGCGGACTTCGAGCATTTGCTCGATGGGCGTGATGCCGGCGATGGGCTCCTTGGTGAATTGGCCGATGCGGTAAGAAAGCGAGCCTGCCAGCTTGCCATCGATGTAAACGGGGCTGCCGCTCATGCCTTCGACCACGCCCGTGTACTCGGGCTTGTCGCCATGAAGCCGAGCGAGGATGAGATCCTGTCCGGGGCCGCGTGCGCCGCGCAGGATGCCAAGAATCTCGACCTGCATGGGTTCCGGTGTAGAGCCTTGAAAGACGGTCCAGGCAGTTCCTGTCATTCCCGGGCGAATCTGGTCAAGGGGGAAAAAGCCGGGATTGGCGGGGGGACCGCCGGCGGGTTGCGAAAAGGCGGAAGAAGATATTGCGGGAGTGCGGGACGATTGTGCCGGCAACAAGGTGGGCGAAGTGGCCGCCAGGGCCATGGCGGCGAAGAGGGCGAAGGCGGGGACGGCGTTGGTTCCCTTCGGGCGAGTTTCCACGTCTATTAGAGTACGGCAACGGAGCGGCGTTAGCGGAGATGGCGGCGCCGGCGGAGATCAAGGACAGGCGCGGCGATTCGCACTGAGGCGGTCGCCGTTCAACAATGCAGATCGCGTATGCTGGGGAACACAAGAGGTTGCGATGACAAAGGCACATTCGAAAGCACGAGAGATTAGCGGATTTTCAATGGCGATTCTATTGATGGCGCTTTTGATGGCGGCGGTAGCCGTGCAGGGACATGCGCAAAACCAGAGCCAACCGCCCGCCGCGCAGCAGCCCGCGCCGCAGCAGCCGGCAGACCAGCAGGCTCCTGATGCGGGAGGCCCCAGCGGAGACAACGGCCCGATCGCGCTGCCGAAGAAGCCGGACAATTCAGACAACGCGCCACCGCCGGCACCGGCGAGGCCGGAGTTCAAGGCCCCTGAAGGCGCGCCCAACATGAGCCTGCGAGTAGAGGTTCCGGAGGTGACAGTGGACGTAGGGGTACTGCTGGAAAAGACGCACCAGTTCGTGCCTGGACTGAAGCCCTCCAATTTCCGCGTTTACGAAGATGGCGTGGAGCAGAAGGTGGAGGGATTCAAGCGCACGGAGGCGCCGATTACGGTGTTGATCCTGATGGAGTATGCGGCGCGCGGCTATTTCTTCAGAGTGGATGCCTTGAATTCGGCTGTGGCATTTACCGAGCAGCTGCGGCCGCAGGATTACGCGGCCATGATGACTTTCGACCTGAATTCACACATTGTGAGCGATTTTACGCAGGATAAAAGACAGATTATGGAAGGCATCAACCAGCTGGCGGCCGGAGTGTACATGCCGGCCGCATTCCAGGAGACGGACATCTTCGATGCGCTGAACGAGGGGCTGGACCGGATGTCGCGCGTGGAGGGCCAGAAATACATTTTGCTGGTTGCGTCCGGTATCGATACGATGTCGAAACTTGACCTGGACCAGATTTTGAAGCGGGTGAAGGCGACGCGGGACACGACGATCTTTACGGTTTCGACGGGCGGGTTCTTCGAGACCATGCGTGGGGAAAGCATGGCCTACCTGCAAGCGGAAAATCAGATGAAGACCTTCTCCGAATTGACGGGCGGCATGCACTTCGAGCCGCGGTTCGTGGGCGAGTTGCCGGACGACATGAAAGCGATCAATGAAAACATCCGGGCCAAATACGAGCTGGTGTATCACCCGACGAATGCGAAGCAGGACGGGACTTATCGCAAGATTCGAGTGGAACTGGTGGACGATGAAGGCCAGCCGTTGCGCATGCAGGATGAGAAGCACAAGCCGTTGAAGTACGACATCATTGCGCGGGACGGCTATCGCGCGAAGCAGGAAGTGGAGTAAAGCAGGGAACAGCGACCAGGGAACAGGGGACAGGGAAAAGGGAAAAGCGAAAACAAAGGCAAATACAAGTTCCAATGCAAAGGCTCGCCCGTGGAGGGCGGGCCTTTTGTATCGATCCATGCTGAAGCCTTTTTTCATTGTGGGACGCATGCGGGAGCCATGTGACTCCTGTCACCCGGGCGCGAAGCTACCAGCCCATAAGATGACTAGCGTGAGGCACGCAGCGAGCGTAGCCGCGATTGATTAGCGAAAGCGCCGGTTGCGGACCCCACAAATTTTTTACCCTGGAGACTGGAATGGGATTTGTTCCTATTATGTGGGCTGTTTGGGGTGTGTCTTTTGTCTTTATGGCCGGCGTAACCATTTTTGCGGCGAGAGTAGGACGCAATGAGGAGGCGCAGATTTATCTGGCCGAATCATCGAACCGAGTGAAGTCCGATCAGGATGCGATTCTGGCTCGGGTCGGCAAGATTCGTCCCGTGAAGACAGCTGCACTGGCGATGGTGGGAGTGATGACGTTGGTGGTGGTGGGGTACTACCTTTTCGACATCTTCCATCAGTTCTGAAGGCGGAGAGTGGATTCGCCGTGTGATAAGGCCGCGGGCGCGATCACGCGCGCCGTTGCGGTAACGATGCCCGGGCATGCGAGGCCATAGAGGCCCCGCACGTTGGGCAATGCGACCGCTCTAATCGATGAGGTGAAGCTGGAGCAGAATATCGCGGACGTAGTATGCGAGGACGACAACGGTCATGCCGATGACGAGCCAGCGGGCGATGCGCACCATGGGCTCGACCTTGGCTACTTTTGAAGCGATGACTGCCTGCTCCGCCTGCTCATGCGAAAACGAGTCATCGAGGAAGATCTGGTCCTCTTCATTCTTGGTCAGGCTGGAGCGATAGATATAAAGGCCAGCCATAAATACAACAAATGCCGACCAGACGGTCCACATCACCGGTACGAACATACTCCACCTCCGAACGAATTCCGGTCCCAGAAACTGCGGGGTCGTAGGGAATTGCGGTCTCGCGGCCAGAGGGGCCCTTACGGTTGATCATCATAGCTCCGATTGGAAGAAAAAGCGAACCACTTCGATGGGGTCGGAGCGGGAAACGGGGTTTATGGGCGAGAGGATTCCTCTGCGTCCATGCCGAAGGCGGTGCATCTAATGGGATGTGTACCGAAAGTGGGGCTTGTGCGAGGTTTCCATGAAAGGTACAGTACAAAGAGGAAAGGAACCTTAGGTTCCTGAGGGAGAGTTTATGGCCACGACAACAGTAGCACCAGCCGAGGAAACCGTTAAGAAAGCGCCACTTATGTTGACACCGCAGGCGATAGCCAAGGTGCGCGAGATTATGGCCACCCAGGATCCCCTTCCGGCCGGGCTGCGCATTGGCGTAGTGGGCGGGGGCTGCTCGGGGTTCCAGTATTCGATGGCTTTTGAGAACCAGGGCGGGATGATGGATAAAGTCTTCACTTTCGAAGACTTAAAGGTATTCGTGGACGCGACCTCGCTGATGTATCTGAATGGCTGCACGGTGGATTACGTGGAGTCGCTGGAGGCGGCGGGATTCAAGTTTGACAACCCCCAGGTGAAGTCGACCTGCGGATGTGGATCGTCGTTCCAGGCGTAAAAAAAACGGGGATTAGTAAAGACAAGGGCTCGCCGGAAACGGCGGGCCTTTTGTGTTTGTGGAGCGGAAAGAGGTGGGCTATTGCGGGGCGGGGGTGTCAGGGGGCATGGGGGCGGAGCCGGAGCCTGAACCTCCAAATCCGTTGTTGCCGCCGCCCTGCTGTCCGTTCAGGCCGTTGTTTCCACCACCCTGCTGTCCGTTCAAGCTGTTGTTCCCACCACCTTGCTGTCCGTTCAGACCGGTGCTCCCGCCGCCGATGGTTTTCAAATCGGAGAGCGGGTCATAGGTGAACTCCCACTCGTTGTAGTGATTCTTCTTCTTGTAAACGAGAATCGACTGCTTGGGGCTGGCTGGCTCAAAGCCGATGATGCCGGCGCCGCCGATGATTGGGCCGCTGGAGCCGGAGGTCGAGCTGCTGGTGGATGAATTGCCGCTCGAGGATGTGCTTCCGGTAGATCCCGCGCCACCGGGCGTGTTTCCAGAACTATCGGACGGAATGCCCGTTGAGCCAGATCCGCTTGTGGGCGGAGTTTGATTGCTGTCTGTGTCGCTAAAGAGTGAGTTTGGACTTGATGGGCTGGTGGTGGAGAAACCGGTGCCCGATGGGGTGCTTCCGGGAGTGGTAATGCCTGGAATTCCCACGCCGCCGCCGCTTGGGCCGATGCCTGCGAGCGTGGACGCGTTGCCGGCGAGGGGTTGGCCGAAGAAGCCCATGGCGGTGGGAGTTTTGTTCTGGCCAAACGCAATGGGCTTCCAATCGTCCTGACCGGTCATAGGATCGATGTATTTCTTCCGCAGGAAGCGAATGTCGTTGGTGTTGACGAGAGCCTCAACGTTGGGCGGATAGGCGTGGAATTTGCGGTAGTAGAGCTGAATGGCGCGGCGGTATTGCATGCCGCGATGGAACGTTTCGAGGTCGCGGTCACGTTGGATGGAGCGTGCAACTTTGGGCGCGGCGACAGCCAGAGCGATGACGAGGAGGGCAGTCAAGAAGATGGCGATGAGCAGAACGTAGCCCTGCTCGGACTTGGGAATGGGTTTCAGAGAGCGAAGTGAGATGTTCGCTGCGTTCTGTGATTCCCGCCCTTTCCGCGATCTTTCTTCGAAAGTCCGCGTAAGGGATGGGGCAACCATCTCAGGAGGTAAACAGCGGCGAATTGGAGAAGCAGGAACCATGCGTGGATTCAGAGTCTTGAAATATCCATTGTCATTGCGGTGAAATACCGATTGTTTGCGTGTTGTTGTAGGCGAGGTCGGTGACTTCAACGTTGAGCGGGCGAATGACGCCGATCTTGTAACGATGGTCGACGATGTCGCCAGTTCGAGCCATGAAGATGTCGTCGCCGTGCATGAAGAAAGCCTTGAGCTGCTTATGTTCGTCCTGAGAGTAGCCGAAGTAGCGGAGATCGATAGACGGAGGCTTGGGCGGCGGCGGTGGAAGATTTTGCGCAGCCGCGGAGCTGCCGTTGGGGCGCACCGGCGCGATGGGTTTGGGAATGGAGACGGGGACGGACTCGGCCGAGAAGATGTTGCGGCCTGAGCCGGAGTATTCGACATCTTCGCTCTGGGCCAGCTTATCGAAATGCAGTGAGGGATCGATACCGGCATTGGAGAGGCGTAGAGCTTCGTTACCCGCGGCGGGCGTGGCCGCGGAGGGTGTGTTGGAGGGGGCGGCAGGGTTCTGCAGGGTGGGCGGGACCGCCGCAGAACCAGAGTCGGCCGGCGAAGAGGATCCAAAGAAAATGTGATAGACCCAGAAGGCGCAAATCAGCAGGACGACGCCGAGCACGCTGGCCATGATCACCTGGCGTTTGTTTTCGGTGCCAAGAGCGAGAGCCATTATTCGCCCTCCTTGCCCGGGAGGGATGCAGCGGGAGATTCGTCGCCCGCGGATGGAGCCATGGGCAGGCCGCTGGCCTGAGCGTCTGCGGGGCGCAGCCAGGTGGAGACGCGAAGACGAAGATTGACCAGGCCGCCCTGCTGGCCGGTGAGCGACATGCCACGAATGATGAAGAAGATTCGATCGCGCTCCAGCGAGCTAATGAAACGCATGATGGAGGGATAGTCGCCGCTGATGCCCGCGTCCATGGAGATCTCAGTGAGTTCGGCGCCGGGTTTCTCCTGCGCGTACCCCACGCGCGAGAGGCGGACGCCGGATGTGACCGCCAATTCTCCGATGCGGCTAGAGATGACGGAATAGTCGGAGGGGATGCGCTTTTTGTAGAAATCGTCGATCTGCTGGCGCGTTTTCTGGACGCGCTGGTCGAGGCCGCGGAGAGGAGCGGTCTGGATCTCGAGAACCTTCAGTTGCGTCTGCTTACCAGCGAGGACCTCGCTGGAACCGCTGTTCATCGCGGCCCAATCGAATCCGAGTCGAACCGCTAGAAGGACGGCGAAGACAAGCAGAACCGCAAAGCCTGCGAAGTGCCAAGTGAGCGGTGATGCCATCCGTTCGCGGAAGGCAGAAGGAGTTCCGTTCGCTTTCATTGCGGACCCCCCTGCGACGGTCCTGTGTAAGGCGGACGGCCGCTGCCTTGTGGTATTGCGGGATTTGAGCGCAGGTGTTTTGGGTTGGGGTAGCCGAGGGGAATGGACGGGGCGGCGTGGTGTACCGGCTTGGAGGCGATGTGCTCTTCTTCTACCGTGGGTGGATTGTATTCAGCGAGGAGATCGAAGTCGAAGCGATTGGAGATGCTGATGGGCTCCTGGCGCTGCGAGGGGTTGTTGCTGGATTCGGCGTTTTCGCCAACGATGCGGGGCCGGAGGAATCGCCGGGATTGCTCGAGGTTGGCGACGAGATCGTCGGCTTTGTCGCGGGGACCGACAACACGAACATGAACGGTGATGTGACCGTCAGGGGCGCGGATGGGCTCGATGGACGTGACTTGCACGCCACCTGGAAGAACTCTTTCCATGGCTTCCATGGCGAGGGTCCAGGAAAAGGCTTTTTCATCGAATAGCTGGTTGAGAGCTTCGGCCTGCGTGAGCACGCGGGCATTCACGGGGCGGCGCATCATGATGACGGCGGAGGAGCGCTCGGATTGGACACGGGCGATCCGGCTGTCGAGCGAGTGTTCAAGAGCGCGAGATGCCTCGGCCTGGCGGTCAAAGAGATGAAGGCCCAGGAGGAAGAGGAGACAAAGCACGGCGAGCGCGGCCATGGCAATGCGCAGGCGTTTGAGCGCGGGGCCGAGGTTTGCGTAAGGGCGAGAAGCGAGATTGAGAGTGATGCGCATCCGTCAACTCGCTCCGGCCAGCGCGCCAGCGACGCCGGCAAAACAGGTTTGAGGAAGCGCAGTCATGGCGCCTTCATCGGGACGGGATGCCCATTCCAGGACGGAAAGTTCGGGATCGCCAATGGAGGCCGCGAATTCGGCGGGATCCTGAACTCCAGCGTAGTGAAGGGTGCGGGGGCGCGAGCCGAGCTTGTCTTCAAAGTAGGCGGAAGCAACCGCGACGCTGCGCTGAATCTCGGCGACACGTTGCGCGGAGTCCTGAGGAAGGTCGAGGGTGCGATAGAGGAGGAGCTCCTGACCGGTTGCAATGGTGGTGGTGATGGAGTGGGCGCTGAGGTTGGCCGCCATCACGGCTTCCATGGATTCAAAGGACTCAAGCGCGGCGAGCGACGAAGACAGAACAGCGCCGGGCTCGTAACCGGCAGAGCGAACGGCGGCCTCGTACTCGGCGAGGATAGGGCCGGGGACGACGGCGGCGAGAACTTTCCATTCCGATGCGTTCTGCGAGAGCACCTGATAGCTGACGCCGGCGTGCTCGACTTCAAAGGGAACCATTTTGCGCAGACGGAAGCGGACGACGGGAATAGCTTCAGAGGGTTTGGCGGGAAGGGAATCGAAGTCGAGGACGAATACGCGGACGAGCGTGTCGGGAAGGACGACGGTAACGGCTCGAGTGCGGGGCGAGATTTCGTCGAGGGCGGAGCGGATGGCAGCGATTACGCTTTCGGACGCGCGCAGGTTGGGCTCTTCAATGCTCGGAACGATGGCGCCGGGTGAAAGCGGAACGTAAGCATAGACGTTGCCCTGCGTCGGCTCGGACGCACCACGGCGACCGCGCGCGGCGGGACGCGCAGCGGCGAGCACGCCTTCAGGCGCGATCTCGATGGCGGCAGGCGGACGTCCGGCGGTTTCGGCAACGCTGCGAATTTTGCTGAACATCTGGGCCACTATCGTGAAGCCTCAATAAATGTGACCTTGTTGATCTCTTTGAGTGTAGTGACGCCGCGGCGAACGCGCTCGATGGCGGACTCGCGGAGAAAGCTCATGCCTTCCTTTTGCGCCTGCCTGCGAATTTCGGAAGTGGGCTTTTTGGCGAGGATGATCTCGCGGATAGTGTCAGTGAGGTCGAGCAGCTCGTGGATCGCGGTGCGGCCGCGGTAGCCGGTGCCGCCACACTCCATGCAGCCGGAGCCCTCGCGGAAGTCAAAGTCGCGCCACTCGGCGGGATCCATGCCGCTCGCGATAAGGAGCTCGTCATCGTAATGAACAGTGTGGCCGCAGTACTCGCAAACGGTGCGCACCAGGCGCTGAGCCAGAATGCAGTTGAGCGCGGAGACGAAGTTGTAGGCTTCGACGCCCATATTAAGGAAGCGGCCGAGGACGTCAACCACATTATTGGCGTGGACGGTGGTGAAGACGAGGTGGCCGGTGAGCGCGGAGTTGATGGCGATCTGCGCGGTTTCCTGATCTCGGATTTCACCAACGAGAATCTTGTCGGGATCGTGGCGGAGAATGGAGCGCAGGCCGCGGGCAAAGGTGAGGCCTTTCTTTTCGTTCACGGGAATCTGGGTGATGCCGCGAATCTGGTACTCGACCGGGTCCTCAATAGTGATGATCTTGTCTTCGTCGCTCTTGATCTCGTTGAGCGCGGCGTAGAGGGTGGTGGTTTTGCCAGATCCGGTGGGCCCGGTGACGAGCACCATGCCGTAAGGCTCGCGGATGTAGCGGCGGAAGCGGCGGAGATCCTCTTCGGCGAAGCCGACGACATCGAGCGTGAGGTTCTTGAATTTTTCGCTCATCGACTCTTTGTCGAGGACGCGGAGGACGGCATTTTCGCCGTAAATCGTCGGCATGATGGAGACGCGGAAGTCGATGAGGCGATTCTTGTAGCGCACGCGGAAACGGCCGTCCTGCGGGACGCGCTTTTCGGCGATGTCAAGCTCGCTCATGATTTTGATGCGGCCGAGGATGGTGCCGTGGTGCTCGCGGGCGATGGGAGCCAGGGCTTCCTGGAGAACGCCGTCAATGCGGTACTTGACGTGAACCGAGTCATCATAACTCTCGATGTGGATGTCGGAGGCGCGGCGCTCGAGAGCGGTGAAGATCGTCGTGTCGACGAGACGGATGATGGGGCTGATGTCTTCCGTGTCGCTGGTGAGCTTCTCGATGGAAATGTTTTCGTCGGAGTTTTCGTCGCCGGTGAGCACATCGAAGGTGAGGCCTTCGCTGGCTTCGTCAAGGACTCGCTGCGACTGCTCGGTTTTCTTGAGCAGATCGGTGATCTGCGAAAGCGTGGCCACACGTGCGGTGATGCGCGAACCGAGGAGGCCGGCGATCTCATCGAGGACCATGAGGCGCGATGGGTCACTGACGGCGATGATGAGCGTATCTGGGGTCAGCTCGATGGGGACGAAGTTATAGCGGAACATGAGCTCGACAGGAACGGTGCGCAGGAGCTCGTGCTGAATTTTGAAGTTCTTGAGGTCGACGAACTCGGCGTGATAGCGGCGGGCGAGGGCTTCGGCGTTGGCGCGCTCGTCGACACGCAGATCGGGGCTGCCGGGAGCAGGGAGCGTGACGACGTTGTTTTCGGCCATAGTGAAAACCCTCCTGAAGATCGAGCAGCTACATCCCGGTGGTCTGCCCGAGCGAGAAGATGGGCAGGTAGAGCGAGATGAGAATAAAGACGACAACGCAGCCCATGACGATGAGAATGGCCGGCTCAATGAGGGCGAGGGCGGCTGCGAGAGCGGTGGCCACGTCATCCTCAAAGAATTCGGAAACGGAATTGAGCATTTGTGGCAAAGCTCCGGTTTGTTCGCCGACGGCGATCATCTCCGACGCGAGACTTGGGAAGACGCCGGTTTTGATGAGCGAGTCGGCGAGACTTTTGCCCTCGCTTACGGTCGTAATAGAGGACTCGACGGCCTTGGAGACGCGGCGCGAGGAGATGGAACGCGAAGCAGTTTCAAGCGAGGGCACGAGCGGCAGGCCGCCGGTGAGCAGCGTGGACAGGGTACGCGCGAAGAGAGCCACCTGATATTTGAGCCAGATTTTGCCGAAGACCGGCATTTTGACGCGAATGGTATCGACAAAGTCGCGACCGCGCTCGGTAATGGCGAAGCGGTAGAAAAAGGAGGCGGCAATGACCACGCCCAACGCGAGCCAGATGAAGTAGTGCTGCATCCACTGGCCGAAGTGCAGGAGGTCAACCGTGAGCGCCGGAAGCTTGCTGCCGAGCTGGTCATAGAGCTTGGCGAACTGCGGAATGACGACGGTGAACATGAAGATGAGAAGACTAAAGACAAGAACGAGCAGCACGCTGGGATAGATGAGGGCGCCGACAAGTTTTTTGCGCAGAGCCAGAGCGACCTTCTGGAAGCTGACGTAGCGATCGAGGACTTCGGTAAGGTTGCCGGAGCGCTCGCCTGCGAGCAGGGTCGTGGTGTAAATGATGGGAATTCCGCTTTGCGCTTCGAAGGCGGCGGAGAGCGACTCACCGCGCTTGACGCGGCTGGCGACGTCATCCAACTGGCTGGAGAACGCGGCTTGTTTCTGGATCTTGCCGAGCATTTGAATGGAGCCGAGGATGGGCAGGCCGGCGCGAATGAGGGTGAGAAACTGCTGGTTGAAGATGAGGAAAGGCTCGAGCTTGATTTTGCGGCGGCCAAGGGCGATGCTGCCGCGCGCACGGATAGAAAAGACGTGGTAGCCGGCATGGGAGAAGCGGGCACGCAACTCGTCGGCCGTAGCCGCGGATTGAACCTGCTCCTGCACGTGGCCACGCTCATCGGCCAACTTGATGACGAATTCTGCCATGGCTCCGCTTGTCCGTCGAGAAGGATTGGCCTTCCCGGGGCATATTTCTCAAAATTCAGGGTACCAGCTTATGCTGCCAGTTCTCGTAACGGATAGACGCGAAAAGGGGTAGCAACGCTCGGGGGTGACCCGTTGCGTTCAAGATTCGCTGCCGCGCCTGCGTGGTCATGAATTCGCCGAGCATTTTCGTTGAAGCTGTATCCTGAATTCGCTCCCTTTCGCGGTTGAGCCACGAAACGCGGCGGGGCGGTGTGAACGATGGACTGGGCGATCAAGGACAAACCGATTCGGGTGCAGAGCGGCGCGAGGTCCGGACGCGGGCCGGCCAAGCGCTCGATGTGGCTGGCCGGCGTGATTCCGGTGCTGGCGGTGGGCGCGGCGCTGACTCCGACGGTCCTGCTTCCGGCGCTGCACGGGCGGCAGCACGCCGCCGCGGTCACACCGTATCCGCACGACCTGGCGCAAGTGAGCTTTGCGGTGGCAGGGGATGTGATTCCGCATGAGGCCGTGAAGCAGGCGGCTGCCGCGGCTGGAGACGGCGAGCAGGGGTGGGCGGCTTCGCTGAGCGATACGGCGGACGTATTTGAGGGCGCAGATTTTGGATTTGTGAACCTGGAGACGCCAGTGGCCCCGAAAAGCTCGCACGGGACGAAGGCGTTTCTGTTTGACGCGCCTGTGGCGCTGCCCGAGGCGCTGAAGGCCAGCGGGATCAAGATTGTGTCGTTCGCGAACAATCATGTGATGGACCAGGGATGGGCGGGGTTCACGGAAAGCCGCGAACACTTGAAAGAGGCGGGACTGCTGTTTGCGGGGACCAGCGACGATGCGGCTACGGCGTGGCAGCCGGTGATCACCGAGGCGAATGGGATCAGGGTGGGCTGGCTGGGAATGACGCGCTGGCTGAATGGAAACCGGAACCCGAAAAAGGACGACCAGCCGCATGTGAATTTTTATCCGTACCCGGGCGAGTCGAATGGCGCGCCGGGAGCGGATGAAGCGACGTTGCTGGCGGCGGTGAAGGCGGCAAGGGCGCAGTGCGATCTGCTGGTGGTGAGCGTGCATTGGGGGATCGAGTACGCAACAGCGCCGCGGCCGGAAGATGTGGACCTGGCGCACAAGATGCTGGAGGCGGGAGCGACGGTGATTGTGGGCGGGCATCCGCACGTGCTGCAGCCGATTGAGACATACCAGACGCAGGATGGGCGCGAGACAGTGATTTTCTATTCGATGGGGAATTTTCTGTCGAACCAATCGCGGAATTATGTGGAGGGGCTGAATCCGGACTCGAACGGCGAGCCGAGAGACGAGATGATCGGGTTGTTCTCCGCGGTGAAAAGAGATTACGGGCCGGCGGGTATGCGCGTGGAACTGGGGCATGTGGGCGTTCTGCCGGTGTGGGAGGACAATAACCGCAACGAGCTGGCGTCGGGACTCGAAAAGAAGCCCGTGATCAAGCCGGTGTTGATCGACCGCGAGATTCCGGCGTTGGAGGCGCGGCTGGATGCGCTGAATAAGGCTGCGGGGATCAGCACGACGAGTGTAGCCGCGCCGGTGGGCGGGCCGAATTCAGAGGTCGAGCCGGGCGCAAATGCCGCATCACCGGGACAGGGAAGCGGGCTGACGGTGGACCAGAAGAAGGAGTTCATCGACGTGACGAAGCGGCTGAAGCTCTTGATGGACCGGCGGGCGCAAATCCTGGCGCGGGTGGGCGACGATTATGTGATCGCGCCGCCGAAGCTCCCCGCGAAACCGTGACAGGCGGCGAAAATGCAAATGCCGGAATCAGAAAACCTGCGACAGCAGAAACTCGGGACCGGCGTCTTCGCGTGGATCCTCGGGCTGCTGATGGTTCCTTTTCTTTTTATTGGCGCGTGTTTTGTAGCGCCTTATGTTCTCGTCATGCGATGGCGGCAGCAACGCCGTGAGGATGGGCTCAAGTCACTGATGAAATCGCAAGGAAGGTTCATGGGCTGGGCGGAGTTCCAGCGAACGATGCGGGAATCGGGAGGCACCTGCATCGAAGAGCGATTCTCGGCGAAAGGCCCGGTCCGGTTCTGGTGGACGCCGGAGAATGTCTACAGCGAATCGCCGCACGCAATCATTGACTGGTTCACAATGCGCAAGGGCGGGCGGTTTGTGCCGTTTGCTTTATGGTGCCGCGAGCGCTATACGAGAGCGGATGGAGGCAGCGCCATCATGGTTGAGACGTGGGGCGTGCCTCAGAAGGAGATCTACGCGTTGTGGGCCGAATGCCGGCCGGAGTCACAGAAAGCGCGGTGGATTGAGGTTGCACCGCCGGAGATTATGCCCAGGCGCGCCGGTCAATAGCCGTTCGCGACCAGCCATGCGGCGGTCAAGTCGAATTCTGATTTTTGCGCGGGCTTCATCTGCATCGCTGCGAGCTTCACCAGCACATCAGCCTCAATATTTAGAGGCGTGCCCACGGCGAGCGTGTGGAGATTGGTGCGCCAATAGGTAAGAGGCAGAATGGCGATGGCGATCTCATCGCCCGCAACCGCGGCGATGGTGAGGCTGATGCCCTCGATGGCTACAGAGCCTTTGTGGACCATCCACTGGCGGACGTTTTCGGGGACGCGAACCTTGAGGGTCCAGTCGGTGGTCTGGCGATCGAATTGAGGGCTTGATTCGGAGACGACCGGGTCGAGGGCGATGAGGACGCCTGTGCCGTCGACATGGCCCTGAACGATGTGGCCGCCGAGAGGGCTGCCGGCGGCGGCGGGCAGCTCAAGATTGACGCGTGCGCCGGGAGCCAGTGAGCCGAGCGAGGTGCGGTCGAGGGTTTCCTTGGCAAGGTCTGCGTGGAAGTAGATTGGGTCAGGATCGAGGGCGGTCAGGCAGACACCGGAGACGCCGAGCGAATCACCTTCGCGGAGGCGGGAGGCAATGCCGCGAGCTTTAACCGTGATCCGGCGAACGCCGCCGCGATCGGTGAGGCTGACGAGGGTCCCGGTCTGCTCGATGATGCCGGTGAACATGGATTGATTTTAGGGAGCGAGGGAGCGACGTAGCAAGGGACTAAGGGACTGAATGGCTGAGGAACGCTGGCGCGGCGGGCGGATCAGAACTTGATCGCGACGCCCTTTTCGCACATATCGCCGAAGAGGGAGAGAAGATTGGTGATGCCGAGTAGCTCACGGACCTGCTTGCCGAGATTGATGAGCTCGAGACAGGAGCCACCGGATTTTGCGGAGGCGTAGAGGCGGACAAGAGTGCCGAGCCCCATGCTGTCGACCGACGTGAGGTCAGTGAGATCGAGGATGATGCGCTTGGAGTTGGGGATGAGGGGACGGACCGCGGCGTAGAGGCTATTGCAGACGCCGGCATAGAGCCGGCCGTGGCAGTGGACGAGAGCCGTGGAGCCTTTGTGCTCGATGTTGAAAGTGAGCGATTGCGAAGCCGCTGCCTGGGGCATTGAAGTTTTCCTTGACAGGGAATGCGGGGGGAGACGCACTGCGGTCGATTGTCTCATAAAAAGGGCAGGGACATAGGGACTAAACATCGAGTCTTTACAATCGACTCAGTTCTGCGATCGCGGGGATCATGCCACGCGCCGAAATCTCAATGCCTGATACGGGCGGCCTGTCAGCTTCAGCCTTGTTCTTCCTTCGAAGATTCCAGGAATTGCGCTCGTTGTCATCTCCCAAGGATCAACGTACTCCGCGGTGAATCTTCCCTCGGGTAACGGAAACTCATAAAAGACTGGCTGATGGAGATCGAAATAATAGAAACCCTCTTGCTTTTTGGTCCCGGTCGAATCGAGGCTCCAGGCGTTCAAGTAGTAGGGATCGGCCTGTGCTTCAAGTCCGGTACCTTTTGCATCTTTGCCTGCGCTGACTGCGGTCTCTTCAACCAGCTTTCGCAGGAACCTGATTCGCTCAGGGCTGTTGCCATGGAGTTTGCCACCATGAGACCACCAGATGACCGGCGTGCTGTTTTCATTCAGAGCCGACAGTGGCAAGTCAGCGTCAAGATATGTCTCTCCGTGGGTTAGGTAGCAGCCAGCCATTACACCAAGCCAGAAGCGGCGCGTCATCTCCGGACCGGAAAGATTCCCCCAGCGGCGATTGAGGTTTCCCTCGTATTGCACTTCGTCAAAGCAGATTGGCTTACGCCACGCTTCCAGCCATTGGGGAGCAGAGTCGAATTTTCCGGTCTGTAGACTGGCGTGAGTCACCCACGGTAGGGCATAGTCATACATCGTGTTCGAGTAGTGAATTGAACGAAGGTGCGACACCGGGTCGTCCTGTTCGACGATATGGAAAAAGCGGTCGAAATCCTGACGTGACTTGGCCTTCATCAGGTCCCACTCGTTTGCGAGCGACCACCAAATGTTTCGGTAGGCTGACATGCGCGCGAGTACATAGCGCAAATAGCGGTCGTCATCGGAGGCAGACATGGTTGCGTACCCCCAGCGGTCGTAGGGATGGAAGAGGATCAGGTCGGCTTCAATATTCATCTTGCAAAGCTCAGCAATGCAGTCTTCGATATGGGCAAAGTACGCCGGATTCGGATGCGTGAAGTCGCTATTGCCCGCTGCGTCACGCTCAAAAGGATAGAGCGTCGGCTCGTTGTGGTTGTACTCGTAGCTCTTGGGAAAGACGCACATGCGGATTTTGGTGAACGGGGCCGAAGCCAGCGTCCGCAAAGTTTCCTGCTGGATGGCCTCTGTCTGGTTCACCCAGGCGTAGCAGGTGGTCCCGAAAGGGAAGAATGGCGTTCCGTCGGCATAGGCAAAGTGTTGGGTGTTGCAAACTCCGACCGGGCCATGTACGCCGGCGAGAGCTGCTCCGCAGGTAAACGCACCTGTCTTTCCTGAAAGTGCAGGCGCGTTACTGGCAGTGGCGTAGGTCCATTCGCCTTCGGTGTCGGGCATGAAGCGGATCTTGTAGACGCCATTGCTGTCGTAGAACCCGTTCACCTTTACCGTCCGGTGCTCGAGAGAAAACGTCGCCGCAAGCTGAACATCTGTAAATGGATTTCCGCTGGAGGGCCCCGTCAATGCCAGCTCAAACACTTCCCAGCGCGGCACAGGCGCGTGATTTTCTTCTGCTGTTGGCTCCTCAGCCAGTGGCGCTGTAGCGGCAGCGAGTGCAGCCAGCGAGCAGGCCGAGCCCATCTTCAACATTTCGCGACGATTGATTCTGGTCATAGTGACGTTGCCCTCTCCGCGGATTTCGGGTTGAGTTGGTCGATCAAGCGAGTGGAGGCCTTATAACCCGCCTCAACGATGCCCCCGCAGCATAGCGCGCAAGCACGCGGCCCGACAACAAGGCGGGTTCTCGCGGGGTGCGTCGATCCTGCGAGGTGGGGCGAGACGTGGAGCTTTCGCGGGCTAGTCGCTGGCGGGCGCTTCTTCAGGGGAAGGTGTAGCGGCGAAGGTGGAACTGGTCGTGAGGGTGCGCCAGGCGAGAAGGAGCTTCAACCGCCAGCGCAAGATCATGCCGAAGGCGAGGAGATAAAAGAGGGCGCCGGTCTGCTCGAGCGTGAGGAAGCGGTCAAAGAAGCCGCGTGCGAGATAGCGCGCCACGGCCAGCACAATGATGACGGCAAAAAACGCACTCGACCGCTTCATCATGATGACGCCGTTCTGCAGATGGAGGTCGGAGGTGAGGAGCAGCGGATAGGCAAAGATCACGGCGCCGATGAAAAACGCGCCGAGGCCCCAGGTCCACGGAACACGGAAAGCAGGGACGATGAACATGCAGAAACCGGTGGCCATGCCGATAGGCGGCATCACGATTTTCGTAAGCGTCACGGCGCTGCGGCCCTCGCGAATGCGCCAGGCAAGAACGCCCGCAAGACCGATGAGCGAAACGACAGCCGTGATGAGGGGAGTAGAGTGCATCTGGATGTGCGTTTCCGTTCTTGCTTAGGGCCTTGTTACGGGCAGGGTGGCTCCGATTCAAGGTTCAGGGGCCAGAGCCGAGCTTATCTAAATTATAGGACGCGAGAAGGTGCGGATGGTTTCAAGAGGCCGACGCGGGCGGCCAGGGGTCACGAAGGAGAGAGCTGAGCCCGAGGTCGTCGCCATAGCGCTCGACCTCGACTTCGGTCATGTGAACGAAGCTCGGCAGACCTTTGAAGGCGGGAACGGCGTCGGAGCCCATGATCTGCGGCGAGATGAAGAGATGGAGGCGGTCGACGAGGCCGGCGGCGAGGAAAGCGGTGTTGAGGCGCGTGCCGGTTTCAGCCAGGAGGGTGAGGACGCCTTCTTCGCCGAGCTTGTCGAGAACTTTGTCGAGCGGAACCCGGCCGGCATCCGAGGGAAAGACTTCGACACGGACGCCACGGCTCTCAAGATCGCGGATGCGGGCTTCGTCGTGGGAGACGGTGAAGATGACGACATCCTTCTGAGCAGTGGAGACGAGCTTGCAGTCGAGAGGCATGCGCAGGGCAGAGTCGAGGACGATGCGCAGAAGCGGGCGCCGGCGGCGCAGGCTGCTGCGGTCGGTCATCCAGGGATCGTCTGCAAGGACAGTGTCGACGCCGACCATGGTGGCGTCGGCGGCCCAGCGCAGGGGTTGAACGGCGGCGCGGGCAAGTTCGCTGGTGATCCAGTAGGGCGCGTGGGGCGTTTGCTGAGCGGGCGGCGGCGCAATGCGCGCGTCGAGGGTCATGGCCACCTTCATGAGGACGAAGGGACGATGGTGCTGAATCCAGCAAGCGAAGCCCTCATTGAGACGGCGGGCTTCAGCCTGGCAGGGGCCGACGGAGACTTGAATGCCCGCTTCGCGGAGCGCCTCGAGACCGCGGCCGGCGACGGCGGGGTTGGGATCGATGGTGGCGGCGATAACGCGGCCGAGACCGGATTTGATGAGCGCATCGGTGCAGGGCGGCGTGCGGCCGGTGATCGAGCATGGCTCTAGTGTGACGTAGGCCGTGCCGCCGTGAACGCGATCGCCAGCGTGTGCCGTGGCCTCGCGGAGGGCGACGATCTCGGCGTGATCGAGGAGATCGTACTCATGCCAGCCCTCGCCAACGACCTGGCCGGCGCGGTCGAGAATGATGCAGCCGACGGCGGGGTTGGGCGAGGTGACGCCGATGCCGCGGCGCGCGAGCTCAAGGGCGCGGCGCATCCAGTGGAGGTCTTGGTCGTTGATGGGGTCGGCGGCAGTCATCTTATTCGAGAAGTGAGTCAACAAATTCTACAGGTGAGAACTCTAGCAGGTCGGTCATTTTTTCGCCGACGCCGACGAAGCGGACGGGGAGCGATAGCTCGCGAGCGATGGCCACGGCGATGCCACCCTTCGCGGTGCCGTCGAGCTTGGTGAGCAGAATGCCTGTGACGCCGGCGGACTGTGTGAAGAGGCGAGCTTGCTGGAGGCCGTTTTGGCCCGTTGTCGCATCCATAACAAGAAGGACCTCGTGAGGCGCGCCGGGGACAAGGCGGGCGGCGGTGCGGCGCATTTTGTCGAGTTCGTCCATGAGGCCGGTTTTGGTGTGGAGGCGGCCGGCTGTGTCGACGTAGAGCTCGTCGATAGAGCGGGATTTGGCGGCGGAGATGGCGTCGAAGAGGACGGCTGCGGGGTCGCCGCCAGGCCGCGTCTTGATCATCTCGACGCCGGAGCGCGAAGCCCAGATTTCAAGCTGCTCGATTGCGGCGGCACGAAATGTGTCGGCGGCGCAGAGAAGGACGGAGCGGCCTTGAGCGCGGGACCAAGCGGCGAGCTTGCCGCTGGAGGTAGTTTTTCCGGTGCCGTTGACGCCCACCAGAAAGGTGACCTTCGGCGGTGACACCTGCGGTGTGGCAGCTGCCCCTTGCGGGGCATTAAGAATGGCAATCAATTGCTCCTTCAAGAGCTCGCGAAGCTGGGCGCCGCCTTCGATGGCCTGATGACGGGCACGATCACGGAGTGCGTCGAGGATGGCGGTGGTGGTTGGCACGCCGAGATCGCTTGAGAGGAGAGCGGTCTCGAGCTGGTCGAGAGAGGACTCATCGACGGTGCGGGTGAGAGCGGCGAGATCGGAGATTTTGGCGGAGAAGGATTCGCGGGTGCGCGAGACGGCCTGGCGCATGCGATCGAAAATGCCGGTTTTCTGCGATTCTTCGTTGGATTTCTTCGGATCTTCGCTGCCAAAGAGAGTGGTGATCATCGACTTCAGTCTAATTGGGACAGCGGTGTTAGCAGTGTTGGCGGAGTTAGCGGAGCGAATCGACAGTTTCAGAAGGAAGTCCTGGCAGGTCCGCAATTTCGAGGCGTGGACATAACGCCCATTCAGGTCGGAGTTGAGGCAGTCCAGTGCCTGCCAAGGCTCGTTCGGCGCGGAATCGGGTGGGTGGAGGCCCGAGGTCCGATATTCTGGAAGGGTTCGACGTAAACCCACGAGAAGAAATGACTAAGACTTCACAGCATCCGCTTGAGAAGATCATCGAAAGCCGCATCGCCATCATTGATGGAGCGACGGGGACGACGATCCGCAACTACGGAATGAAGGAAGCGGACATTCGCGGCGAACGGTTTAGGGATGCGAAGAAGGACCTGCTGAACAATGGAGATCTTTTTACGCTCACGCGGCCGGAGCTGGTGGGCGACATTCATCGGCGTTTTCTGGAGGCGGGCGCGGACATTCTGGAAACGAATACGTTTGGCGCGACGAGCATCGCGCAGAGCGAGTTTTTTGTGGACGATCCGCGGGAGCGGGGCGGGCGGAAGGATCCCGAGTTTTACCAGCGAGTGATCGACGACAAGTTTCTCGGCGATCTGGCGTGGGAGATCAATGAGAAGTCGGCGCGGCAGGGGCGCGAGTGGGCGGATCGCGTGGGCAACGAGACGGGGCGGCAGCGATTTGTGGCGGGCGCGATGGGGCCGCTTACGGTGTCACTTTCGAATTCGCCGGACGCCGACGATCCGGGTTTTCGCGTGGTGACGTTTGACCAGGTGAAGACGGCATACAAACAGCAGGCGCGCGCGCTGATTGCGGGTGGCGCGGATTTACTGCTCGTGGAGACGATCTTCGACTCATTGAATGCGAAAGCCGCGCTGGTAGCGATCCGCGAAGTGTTTGACGAAGATGGGCTGGCGGGGAACGGAAAGGAGCTGCCGGTGATGATCTCGGCGGCGGTGGGGCGCGGCGGAGAGACGATGATTTCGGCTCAGACGATCGAGGCGTTTTGGACCGCGGTGCGGCATGCGAAGCCATTCAGCGTGGGGCTGAACTGTTCGCTGGGGCCGGACTTGATGGCGCCGTTCTTGCGCGAGCTTGCCGAAAAGGTGGACGTGGCAGTGTCGTGCTATCCGAATGCCGGATTGCCGAACCCGCTGTCGACGACGGGATTCGATCTGGGGCCTGAGGATATGGCGAAGTACCTGAGCGGGTTTGCGCACGAGGGTCTGATCAACCTTGCAGGCGGCTGCTGCGGGAATACGCCGGAGCACATTGCGGCGATTGCGAGGGCGCTGGACGGCGTGGCGCCGCGCAAGCTGCCAGTGGCACCGGCGGAGCCGTGCGGCGTTGAGAGCGCGGCATGAGCGCGGGTTTGATAATGCCTGCTGAGACAAAGCCACTGCGATTGTCGGGCTCGCAACCGTTCACGCAACAACCTGGAGTCTTCATTCTGATTGGCGAGCGGACCAATGTGGCCGGATCGCCGAAGTTCGCCAAGTTGATCAAAGAGGGCAAGTACGAAGAAGCCGTCAGCGTGGCTCGGCAGCAGGTGGAGAACGGGGCGAATGTCCTGGACATCTGCATGGACGAGGGGATGATCGACGGCGTGGCCGCGATGTCGCGCTACCTGCAGCTGCTGGCCAGCGAGCCCGAAGTGGCGAAAGTTCCGTTCATGATCGACTCCTCAAAGTGGGAGGTAATTGAGGCGGGACTGAAGTGCCTTCAGGGGAAGGGAATCGTGAACTCAATTTCGCTGAAGGAGGGCGAGGCGAAGTTTCGCGAGCACGCGGCGACGGTGCTGAAGTATGGCGCGGCGGCGGTGGTAATGGCCTTCGATGAGCGGGGGCAGGCCGCGGGATTCGAAGACAAGACGCGGATCTGCGAGCGGGCCTACCGGATCCTGACGCGCGAGCTGTGCTTTCCGCCCGAGGACATCATCTTCGATCCGAACATCCTGACCGTGGCGACGGGGATGGAGGAGCACAACAACTACGGGATGGACTTCATCCGCGCGACGAAGTGGATCAAGGAGAATTTGCCGCACGCCAAGGTAAGCGGCGGCGTGTCCAACGTTTCGTTCAGCTTCCGCGGTAACAACAAGGTACGCGAAGCCATGCATGCGGCGTTTTTGTATCACGCGATCGCTGCAGGGATGGATATGGGCATTGTGAACGCGGGCATGCTGGAGGTGTACGAGGAGATTGAGCCGGAGCTGAAGGAATTGGTGGAGGATGTGCTGCTGAATCGGCGGCCCGATGCGACGGAGCGGCTCGTAGACTTCGGCGAGAGGTTAAAGGCAGCGGGTGCGGCGAGCGCGGGCGATGGGGAGGACGAGAAGAAGGTCGAGGAGTGGCGCAACGGAACGGTCGAGGCGCGGCTGAGCCATGCGTTGGTGAAGGGAATTGATTCTTACGTCGAGGCGGACGCGGAAGAGGCGCGCGTGAAGCTGGGACGGCCGCTGGCTGTGATCGAAGGGCCACTGATGGATGGCATGGGCGTTGTGGGTGATTTGTTTGGCGCGGGAAAGATGTTTCTGCCGCAGGTAGTGAAGTCGGCGCGGGTGATGAAGAAGGCGGTCGCGTATTTGACTCCGTTCATGGAAGCGGAGAAGGCGGAGATGGTTGCGGCGGGTCAAGCGGTAAGAGTGCAGGGAAAGATCGTGCTAGCGACCGTGAAGGGAGACGTTCACGACATTGGGAAAAATATTGTGGGCGTGGTGCTGGCCTGCAACAACTACGAAGTGATCGACATGGGCGTGATGGTTCCCGCGGAGAAGATTCTGGATCGCGCACGAGAAGTGCGGGCGGACATTGTGGGACTGAGCGGGCTGATTACGCCGTCCCTTGACGAGATGGTTCACGTGGCGCGGGAGATGGAGCGGCAGGGGATGAAGCTGCCGCTGCTGATTGGCGGAGCGACGACGAGCCGCGCGCATACGGCAGTGAAGATTGCTCCGCACTACAGCCAACCTGTGGTTCACGTGCTGGACGCCAGCCGGGCTGTGCCGGTGACGACGAGCCTGCTGAGCGAAGAGGGCAAGCCGGAATTTGTCGCGCAGTACAAGGCGGAATATGATGCACTTCGCAAGGCGCACGCGGCGCCAAGGCGGGCTGTGGTTGCGCTCGAAGTAGCGCGGGCGAGGCGGACACCGATTGAGTGGCGCGCGGAGGATTTGTCGACTCCGGAGTTTTTCGGCGTGCGCGTGCTTGACGATTTTCCGCTGGCCACGCTGCGGGAATTCATTGATTGGAGCCCGTTCTTTCATACGTGGGAGCTGAAAGGGGTTTATCCGCGGATTCTCGAAGACGAGAGGCAAGGCGAGCAGGCGCGGCAGATCTTTGCGGAGGGGAATGCGCTGCTGGATCGGATAGTGAAGGAGAAGTTGCTGAGGGCACGCGGCGTGTACGGATTTTTTGCGGCGAATGCGGTAGGCGACGATGTGGAGCTGTACAAGGACGAGACGCGCAAGGAGGTGCTGACGTCGGTTCATTTTCTGCGGCAACAATCGGATCGCGAGGGGAATGAGCCGTGCCGGTGCCTTGCGGACTTTGTTGCGCCGAAGGAGACGGGACTCACGGATTCGATTGGCGCGTTTGCAGTAACGAGCGGGTTTGGGTTGAAAGAATTGTGCGACCAGTTCAGAGCGGCGCACGACGATTACAACGCGATTATGGCGGAGGCGATTGCCGACCGGCTGGCCGAATCATTTGCGGAGTGCCTGCACAAGCGCGTGCGCGAGGAGTGGGGTTACGGACGCAGCGAAAAGTTGAGCAGCGACGAGTTGATCCATGAGAAGTATCGCGGAATACGGCCGGCTCCCGGCTATCCTGCATGCCCCGATCACACGGAAAAAGGCACGCTGTGGGACCTGCTGGACGTGATGAAGAATGCGGGGATTGCGCTGACCGAGTCGTTCGCGATGTGGCCGGGGTCGAGCGTGAGCGGGTTCTACATGGCGCATCCGGCAAGCCGCTATTTCAGTTTGGGAAAGATCGATCGCGACCAGGTGGAAGATTACGCGCGGCGCAAGAAAATGAGTGTGGCCGAAGTGGAACGCTGGCTCGGCCCGAACTTGAACTACGAAACAGGAGCGTAGTCGATACACGCTAGCGTCCGGACAATGCGTCGAACCGTGATGGCGTACGGAAAGCGGAGCAGACTCCCGGTGAGTTGAGTTGCGTTAGACGATTCAGATTCCCATTTGGCTCTCCCCTCTAAGAACATTTTTGACAACCTGCGAAACTTTTGAATCCTGCATGGGTTCGTGAGTGTAATTGGGGTTCTTCCATCAACTCGCGCCTGCGGGAGTGTCTCTCGCCAGGTGCACAGGTAACCTTTGCCTTGGAGGGCAGCGTATGAAGCGAGCAATGTTCGTAGTGTTCTCACTCCTGATGACACCATCGCTGTTTGCGGACGCCGGCTCGCGGATGATTCCGGCGGGGGCGCTGGTTTCATGCACAACTGGCGACGGAAAAATCTCTTCGAAGACGACGGCTGTTGGCGATCCGGTGCTGTGCAAAGTGCAGTTCCGGCGCGGCGACTTTATGCTGCCTTATGACAGTTACCTGGGCGGCCAGTTCGCCGAGTACAAAGACCCAGGCCACTTTGTGGGCAAGGGGTGGATGGAGCTGGACTTTGACCGGCTCTACGTGGGCGACACGGTGATTCCGATCAGCGCCAAGGTTGTAGACGTGCCGGGCTACAAGATCGACGCGCAGGGACGGATTCTTGGCAAGGGCCACGCCGTCCGCGACACGGTGCTATGGATGATTCCGGTTTTGTGGCCGCTCGATTTGATCAACCTGCCGCGGCGGGGGCCGAGGCCGACGCTGAAGTCGGAGACGGCGCTGACCCTGCGCGTGATGGATGATATTGAGGTTCCCGTGGTGCCGGAGCCGCAGCGTGATCCGTATGGACTGTACCAGCGCGGACCGCAGTCCTACGCGCCACAGCCAGCGCCGCCTACGCAGGTGCCTGATCAGGGACCAGAGCAGTCGTATGCGCCTGAGCAGCCCGTGCCCGATGATCAGCCTGCACCACCGGCAATGGCTTACGCGCCGCCGGTGGCGTATCCCGCGCCCGTGCCTTACGCACCGGCGGCGGTGTACGCGCCTTATTATCCGAGCGTGATGCCTTATGTCGGCGTCACAATTGGTCCGCGGATTGGAGTGTACGGATTCGGGCCGAGGCCGTATGTGCGGAGTTATGGGTACGCACCGCGGGCTTATGCGCCAGCCTCGCGGCCCCACGGGTATGGATACACGGGGCGTGGCTATGTGGGCGGAGGCTATGCAACGCGAGGATCGATGATGGCGGCGCGCGGCGGAATGTCTTTCAGAGGCGGAAGAGGGCGTTAAGCGAGCGGGGCGAAGGGTGCCCCCAGAACACTGCGGCCGGAGCGGAACTCACGAGAATTGCGGTTCCGCTTCGGCTCTTTGATTTTGCGGAAAACTGTGGTGGCGCGGGAATCAACTCTGTTACGAACCGACCGGACTTGACCAGGAAATTTGCACCGTTTTTGCAGCACGTTGACTTTGCGTTGACAGTCCCGGCGCAATACTGGTCGCGTGATTCCACAAACTCGGTCAAGAGTCCCTCTAAAGCTGGCATCCGATGCTATCTCGCTGGTGGAGATTGCGCTTCCGGCGGGTTTGCCGATACAAACCGGACCTGGACAGACTGCGCAGATTCATGCCGATGTGGGGCGCTACCGGCTCCGTCTTGCTGAGACCCAGGAAGATCGCGAAGCGGCGTGCCGGCTGCGTTTCAAAGTGTTCAACATCGAATTGGGCGAAGGGCTGGATAGCTCTTACGAGACCGGGCTGGATCGGGACCGGTTCGACGCGGTTTGTGAGCACTTAATCGTTGAGGACAAAACGAGCCGGCGAGTTGTGGGAACGTACCGGATGCAGTCGGGTGAAACGGCCAAGCGAAATCTGGGTTACTACTCGGAGCAGGAGTTTCAACTTGCGCCGTATGAACCGCTGCGGGCTGGAATTCTGGAGCTCGGTCGCGCATCGATCGACCGCGAGCACCGCACGCCCGAGGTGCTGATGTTGTTGTGGCGAGGCATCGCGCAGTATGCTACCGACATGGGGCTTCGTTATTTGCTCGGTTGCTCTTCTTTGAATTCCAATGACCCGGCGGAGGGTTGGCAGATGTATCGCCAGCTTGAGAATTTCAGGGTTCCAGAGGAGTTTGAGACAAGGCCGACCGCGGCGTACGCGTGCCCTCCAGGAAGCTACGAATTCGATCAGCAGAGCGCAGACGCACAGCCGTCGCCCTGCCAGATCAATCGATTGCAGCTGGATGATCGTGCCGCGGCGACCACGCATGCTGCGCTCAAGGTTCCCAAATTGTTGAAGACGTATCTTGCGATTGGCGCGCGCATTGCCGCGCCGCCGGCTTGGGACCGCGAATTCCGCACCATCGATTTTCTGACGCTCCTGGATTTGAATCTGCTTTCGGCGGCGGCTCGCCACCGCTTTCTGGCCCCGCTCACGCTTTGACAATGCGCCGTATGCGGCGCGCTGTGGCGCTGGCATTTGCTCTGGCAATGTGCATTGTTCGTTACTGGCTCGATCGCTTGCGCGGGCCGATGACACTGGAGCGGCGCGCTCTGTGGCTGCAGGGATCGGCGCGGGCAATTCTGAAGGTACTCGACATCAGAACGCACGTCGAAGGCGAGCCGCCGATGTGCGGGCTGGTCGTGTCAAACCATCTAAGTTATCTCGATATCATCATCAGCAGCGCGGCGATGCCGTGTTTTTTTGTCTCTAAAGTCGAGGTCGATGGCTGGCCGTTTTTCGGCAAGGCAGCGCGGTCGGGGGGAACGATTTTTCTCGACCGGTCGAGTTTGGAAAGCGCCAACGCAGTGGCCGAGCAAATGACGGAGCGGCTCAAGTTGCCGATCCCGGTGCTGCTATTCCCCGAGGGCACGAGCACGGACGGAGCGCAGGTGCTCAGGTTTCACTCGCGTCTGATCGATCCCGCAACGGCCATCGGCTCGCCAATTACAGCGGCGGCGATCCGTTACGTCATTGACGGGGGCGTGGAGGAGCGCGAGCTTTGCTGGTACGGCGATGAGGGATTCGCGACGCATTTGTGGAAGGTGCTGGGCGTGACGGGGTTCGCGGCGAAACTGCACTTCGGTGAGCCGAAGATTCATTCCGACCGGCGCGTGGCGGCGGACTGGACGCATGCCGAGATCACGGCCTGGCGCATGGCGGGTAAGCTCGAGACCGAGAGCGAAATGGCGGTGCAGTAGAGTCGCAACGGGCTTGTCAGGTGACGGGGTGGGCGGCCGATCTGGCTGCCACGAGCAGAGAATCACCAGAGATAAGCGACGATTGCGGGATCCGCGTGGATTCTGCGACCCAGCGCATGGCATTGGGCGCGAGCGTGAGCGCGGCGAGCGCCGCGGTGCGGCCCACGCTGGTGACGGCCCCGCGCGAGAGCGACGTCGCGAGGTTCATAGCGCCGGTGAGCTGGGTGCGGAGCTTGCGGTTGTACTCGGCGGCGCTTGCGCCGGCAAGAAACATTTGCGCGGCAAGAGCAGCCGAATGCAACGCGATGGAGATGCCGTCGCCGGTGAAGGAAGGAATGACTGCGGCCTGATCGCCAACGCACCAGAGGCCGCCGGACTCCCGAATGAGATAGCCATACGGAATGGGCGAGATGGCGAGGGGGCGCGGCCAGAGCGGCGTGGCGCCCAAAAGAAGCTGACGCGGCTGGCGATTTCCGCTGAGAACGAGAGAGAGAAGCTGCGGCCATCCGCCGTTGGACCGCAATACAGTGCGGCGCACGACGAGACAGACGTTGGCAAGGCCGCCTTCGATAAGCGACAAGCCCCCGTAGCCGCCGGGGAAGAGATAGAGGTCCATGCAGTCGCGCAGTGCGTGGAGCTGCGAGGGCGCCAACTGCCAAAACATTTTGAAGCCAACGAGATCGGATTGCCTTGCAGGTGAGCGGGAGAAGCCGCGGAGGTCGTGCTTGCCGGTGGCCAGGAAAACAATGGAGGCGCGGAGTGAGTCGCCATTGCTAAGCGAAGCGATCCAATGATTGCCGTCGGGGGTGAGCGATTCGACAGCCGTGCCGCGCAGGATTTGACAGCCGCTTTCTTCGGCGCGCGCGAGCAGAGCCGCGTCGAGAAGGCAGCGCGAGAGCGAGAGCGCCTGAAAGGGAAGTGGCGCGGTGATGGTTCTGCCGCCCGCGGAAAGGCGAAGCGTGCGGATGGTTGAGGCGCCAAGATCCAGAGGGTTAACGCCGGCCTGGTGGAGATAGTCGACGGCTTCGCGGCTGAGGAACTCGCCGCAGACTTTGTGGTGCGGCCCGGATTCTTTCTCGATCAGCACGACATCGCGGCCTGCGGCGACGAGGCGGAAGGCGACCATGGCGCCCGCGGGACCGCCGCCGATGACGAGATGGTCAACATTGCCGGTCTTGGCGTTGCGAGTGGGAGCGGTCATTGCGTCTTGCTCCGGCTGACGCAGAGGCGCGCGGGAAAGACGGGCTGAATGCAGATTGCACCTTGATCGAGGCTGGCTGCGGCGCATACTCGAAGCCAATCGTCCGGGACGAAGGAGCGCGCGATCGAGACTGGCCCGTCGTGCTGGACGAATCGATGAAGGCCGGCGAGTTTGGTAAAGATGCGGAGGAGATGATAGGGAACCGCGGCGCGGGAGAGATCGTTGATGAACCAGCCAAGCCGTGTGTTCGATTCCATCCATTGCACAAAGAGAATCAGGTCGGGCTCGGTGAGATGGTGCGTGAAGAGGGAGCTGACGATGAGGTCAACGGGCCTGCCGGGTCGCCAGCGAAAAACGTCAGCGGCGACCCAGCGAATGAGGCTTGTCGATGGCGTGGCCTCGGCGGCGATTGCAACGGCATCCGGGTTGAGATCGAGCCCGGTGAGCTCGACGGCAACTGCATTTGCGTGAGCCCAGCGTTCGATGCGGCGAAGGGTGTCGCCGTATCCGCAGCCGACGTCAAGGATGTGGAGCGGCTGAGCTGAACCAATGGGAGCGACTTTGCCGAGCCAATTAAGAATGGGCCGGTAGGCGAGGAACCACCGATTGAGGCGGGAAAGATCGCGGAGACAGGCGCGGAGCTCGCTGTGAGAGCAGGGCTCATCGATCAGTTCCGTCAGTTCGGCGCGATAACGGAAATCGACAGCGTCAGACGGCATGGAACATCATGGTTTCGGCGGTGACTCCTGGCCCGAAGGACATAGCGCAACCAAGCTGTCCAGAGCTGGCGCGCTCCATCAGCCGCTGCAAGACGAACATGACGGACGCCGAGGACATGTTGCCGTAGTTGAGGAGGATGTTGCGGGAGTCGGCGAGAGCTTCAGCGGGGAGAGCCAGCCCCTTCTCCGACGCGTCGAGGATGGTGCGGCCGCCGGGATGAATAGCCCAAAGATCGATCGATGAGAAATCGCGGCCCTGGGTAATTCGTGTGCCCGCTTCAGCCAGGCCGTGGCGGAGTTGGCCTGGAACCTGGCCGGAAAGGTGCATATCGAAACCCTGCTCGCCAATGCGCCAGGTGATGAGGTGATCGGTGCCAGCGAGATTCACAGCGAGAAAGCTGTCGATGGCGAGGCCGGACGGCTCGGGGGTTACGAGGTATGCGGCGCAACCATCGGCAAAGACGGTGAAGGCTAGCAGTTGCTCGAGGTCCTGGGTCTCCTGCATATGCAGGGAGCATAGCTCCAGCGAGAGGAGCAGGACTTTGGCCGCGGGTTCGGAGCGCACGATGTGGCGTGCGGCTTTGAGCGCGTTGATGGCTGCATAGCAGCCCATAAAACCGATGAAAGTACGCTCGACGGAAGGACTAAGTCCGGCGAGCTCGATGACTTCAAAGTCGATGCCGGGCGCATAAAGTCCGGTGCAGCAGGTGACGATGACGTGAGTGATGCCTTGGCGTTCTGAATCAGTGAGCGCGAGCTTCAAGAGGGCACACCGCGCGAGTTGTGGAGCGAATTGCCGAAAGGCTTCCATGCGCCGCGCAGTCGAGGGGAAGTGACCGCGCACGAACAGCGCGCCTTCGTCCTGCATTACGCCCTTATCTGTGACTATTGGTTTGAGGAAGGAGTAGCGGTGGTCGATGGCGGAGAGGCGCACCATACGGCGATAGAGATTACGTGGGGTACCTTCGGACAGGAGGCTCTCGGCGAAGGGAACAAAGGCGCCGTGCATGTCGTGCGGCGGGACCGCGGTGGCGATGCGGTTGAGATAGGCAGTCGTCATTCGATGGCGTCCGGGGCGCCTGGTCGTTCATCCTCTCTGGACAGCATATCGTGCTGAGTGTCGCGGGATCGCAATCGTCGAGTCATTCAATTGCAATCTTTGACGTTGAGAGGGGCGATTCGGCTCTATGCCGTGGGTGGGGCGGCAGTGGAATCGCGGACCACAAGACTCGTTGAGACGAGGAATTCACGCTGCAACCGCGCGTTGCCGGCATTTTCGAGTTGGTTGCAGAGAGCGTTGAAGGCGGCACGGGCGAGATCGGTGCGTGAGAGGCGGATGGTGGTGAGGGGCGGCAACGTGTACTCCGCGAAAGCGATATCGTCGAGGCCGACGACAGACAGGTCGTGGGGCATGCGGAGGCCTTGCATGTAGGCCGCACGCAGAACGCCAATAGCGGTCATGTCATTGGAACAGACGACAGCGGTGGGGCGCGCGGCGAGCTTGCTCAACTGCTCGAAGCCCGTGACACCGCCCTTGAGCGTGTGGTCGCATTCGATGACCCACTTCTTTTGAAGCGGCAAACCGAAAGATCGCACAGCGGCTAGGAAGTCGTTCTCGCGCGTAATGGCGGAGTGAAGACTATGCGGGCCGGCCAGGAATCCGATGGCCTTGTGACCAAGATCGACGAGATGACGAATGGCCTGATGAATGCCGGTGGAGTAATCGAGGAGAATCGTGCTGGCTTTGGGATCGTCGACTTTAAACTCTGCGAGCACGATAGGCACGCCGCGGTGCGTGAGCTGATCGAGCACTGGCTCTTCCTCGCCGAAGGTCATGACGGCAACGCCATCGACCTTGCGCTCGAGCATGCGGCGAGCGCATGCGGCCAATACGGCGGGATCGCTATTGGTGGAGCTAACGAGAATCTCATAGCCGTGAGAGACGGCGATCTCTTCGAAGCTCTGGATCAGTTCGGGGAAGAATGGATTGGAAATGTTCTCGACGATGATGCCGAGAATGCGGCTGCGGCCCGAGACGAGCGTCCGAGCATGGGTGTTAGGAAGATAGTTGAGTTGCTTGATTGCCTGCCAGACACGCTTGCTGAGACGTTCGCTGACCAGCGGAGAGCCGTTCATGGTTCTGGAGACCGTGGCGATGGAGACCTTGGCTACGGCTGCGACAGCACGAATGTCGGGGAGTTTGCCGGCGGTCTTCCGCTTTGGTTTGCGAGGCACCCACCAATGCTAATGCAGCAAGGCAGGGTGCAAAAGGGAAAATAATTCGATTTTCAACCGGGAATTTCGCGCGGGACAAGGGCCGGCGTCAGGCGGTTTCGGAGATGAGGAGGCGGAGGTCACGCAAGTTGTGGCCGGTGGGCCCGGTGAAGACGGTGTCGCCGATTGCGGTGAAAAGCGGACAGGCATTGAATTCCGCAAGAGACTGCTCGGGGTCGAAGCCGAAAGCGCGGGCGCGAGCTACGGTGGTGGGATCGGCGATGGCACCGGCAGATTTGGTATTGCCGTCGATGCCGTCAGAGCCGGCGCTGAAGACGGTGAGGCGTTCGCCGGGATGGTTTGCAAGCTCGAGAGCGCAAGTGAGAGCAAACTGTTGATTGCGGCCGCCCGCGCCCGGCGTGCGCGTGAGGTGGACAGTGACTTCGCCCACGGAGATGAGGCAGAGCCGGCTGTGCTGGGTTCGGAATGTGTGAAAGCGTTCAAGCAGATAGTGGGCGGCTTCGGCGTAGTCCCAGTCGTCGCAACTATTGTCGACCACGACATGATAGCCGGCTTCCCGAGCAAGCGTGCGCGCGCTCTCAACCAGGTCGTGGCTTGAGAGGAGGATTTCGAAGACCGAGTCGCGGAAGGCTGGATCTTCGCCGCTCATGCTGGCGGCCGATGTAATCCGGCGGGGCCGCGTGGCGTCGGTCCAGGGCAGCTTCGGTAGCAACGACTGGCGCCAGCCCTTGTTGCCGGGCGATTCGGGCAGGTCTTCGCGCTCAAAGAAAGTGCGGATGGAGGCGGGTAGTTTGGGCGCGAGTTCGTATTTGGCAAGGAGCTCACGCACCTCGGCAACGGTCGAGTGGTCTGGTGTGCTGGGGCCCGAAGAGAGCGCATCGAGCGAGCGCAGCGGGACATCGGGCAGGAGCAGGCTGACTTTAAGCGCATCCGGCGCGGCCACGGCAAGGCGACCACCCTTGACGGCGGAAAAGTGCTTGCGAAGGGTATTGACTTCGTTGATGGGCGCACCCGATGCAAGAAGTAACTGGTGGAAAGCGGCGGTTTCTTCGAGGGTGATGTGCGGGTCAAGAGGGAGATCGAAGATGGCCGAGCCGCCGCCGGAGATGAGGAAGAAGACGAGTGTATCTTTGCGGGCTTTGCGAAGAAGGGTGAGTGCGGCGCGGGCGGCGGCGAAGGAGTCCTCGTTGGGGATGGGATGGCCGCCTTCGAAATAGCGGAATCGCCAATTGCGGGCAGTGGGCGGCTGGTTGGTACAACAGATGCCGCGCAGGCCTTTGCGGCGCTTCATGCGCTCGAGCAGGATCTGGAGCATGGGCCCGGCAGCCTTGCCGATGGCGATGACAAAGATGCGTTTGTACGCGGAGAGATCGATGGAAGCAGGGCCGCTGCCGTCAGGCATGAGGCGATTAAGCCTGTGTCCTTCGAAGCGCAGGCGGCGATCAAAGGCGGAAGCGATGTCGCTCGCCTTCAGGGCACCGGTGAAAATGCCAGTGGCTGTGGCGTGCATACCCTCGAGGGCAGCATCGCTGACCGGGGTCATGGCAACAGCTCCTTGTGCCCAAGCGCCTTGCCGGCGAGATATGTTCTAAAACAGTTAAATAACAAGGCAGAAATCATTTCAATACTGATTTTACGCTGAAACGGGCGCAGGCCCAACGTGCCCTCTACGGTATTCTGGCAACAATATGAACGATCCTTCGAAATTGTTTCCTTTTGACCCGATCGGGCTGACGCGCCAGTTATGCGAGATCGAATCGACGACATACCACGAGGGCGCGGTCGGCGATTTTCTTGCGGGTTTTCTTGCCGGGCGCGGATGGGAAGTGAAGAAGACTCCGGTGGCGCAGCCGGCGGACAGCATGAGTGCGGGACCGCGCTGGAACGTGTATGGAGGCCGAGCAGGCGAGACGCCGGATCTGGTTTTTTCGACGCACATGGACACCGTGCCGCCGTACATTCCGTACAGCGAAGACGCCGAATTTATGCACGGCCGCGGAGTTTCGGACGCGAAGGGAATCATTGCCGCGCAGGTGGCGGCGGCGGAATCGCTGCGCGCGGAGGGCTTTCGGATTGGATTGTTATTTATGTCCGGCGAAGAGCGCGACTCGGCGGGGGCCAAGGCCGCGAATCTGGAGCCGAAGGGAAGCCGTTATTTGATCAACGGCGAGCCGACCGATAATCGCGTGGCGCTGGCGTCAAAAGGAGCGCTGCGCGTAGTGTTTCGCGCAACGGGCAAGATGGCGCACTCGGCGTATCCGGAGCTTGGCGAGAGCGCGGTGCACAAGCTGGTGCAGGTGATGGCGAAGCTGCTCAAGCTGGAGCTGCCGGTAACAGAGGACATTGGTCCGAGCACCCTGAACATTGGGCAGATCCACGGCGGGCACGCTCCAAACGTGATCGCCGACAAGGCGGAAGCGCAGGTGCTGGTGCGGCTGGTAGGCGACTCGGCGCCAGTGAAGGCTGCCCTGCTTGAAGCGGCGAAGGGACTGGCGGAAGTGGACTTCACGCTGGAGATCCCGTTTGTGCGCCTGCGCGCGCCGGAGGGTTTGCCGACCATGGTGGCAAAGTTTACAACGGACATTCCGCAACTGAGCAACTGGGGCGAGCCGCTGCTGCTGGGGCCCGGCAGTATTCATGTGGCGCACACACCTTTCGAGAAACTGGCGAAGAAGGAATTACTGGAGGCGGTGGAATTGTACGTGAAGGTGGCGAAGCGACTGCTCGCGTAACAGGGGAGCGCCGATTATCGGGTGCGATTATTTTGCGTTCGGCGGACTGGCTGGCGATTGCTTTGTGAACTCGAACGTGCAGGTGCGGCCGACAATGCCTAGACCCTGGCCCTTGGTTCCCGTCCCCGTCGTTTCCTGAAATTGAGCTTTGATGTCGTAGCTGTAACTCTCTCCCTGGTGCGCGAACACGCCACGAGCATATTCCCGCGAGGCGACGATGCCGTTGGCGGTTAGCTTGGCGCTGCCGTCACCGGCGATAGGGCCATCGATGGACAGGTAACCGGGTTGGCCCGCTGCACCGCGCTCTCCGTGAAAGATGTTGTTCTGGATGATGCTGGGAAACTGCCAGGTGTAACCTTCCGTGTTTCCTTTGGGCGGGCAAGTGAGCTTGGTGAGCCAGTTGCCGTCGAAGCGCTCGCTGCCAAATGAAGCTGCCGGTAAGAAGATGAGTGCGATGACTAACAGGAGCCGAATCTTGCGCATGAGCTTCCCCTCCTACGGCTGGAAAGTCTAGCACTCGCAGCGGAGGGACGTCGGTGACAAGTGAATTGCGAACCGCTACTGATAGTTGCCGATGAGGACGAAAGGCGCCCAGTAATATGGATGGGCGTAGCCGAGGCTGCTGGGTGCGGATGATTGGTCTTCGGTTTCGAAGCCTCGGCCTGTGCCGCCGCCGGGCACGGCACCGCCGCCTTGGATAAAGGCGAGTTGAGCCTGGCGAAGCGCCTCAGCTTTCCCATCCGCAGGATTCCTGACCCAACGAGCGTAGAAATCGCTCATGATGTGGCTGGTGCTTAGGTCATTCACGTCCCAGAGCGTGGCCAGCACGGCTTCGGCATCTTTCTGCTGGGCGATCATGCCGAGCGAATCCATCTCGAGGCCGTTCCGCGATTTGTAATCCTTGGCTGTGCTGCAGGCCGAGAGTGTGAGCAGGCGCGTGCCGTGAAAGGCGACGGCGGAGTTCTCCATCGCGGAGAGGTTCCACTCGAATCCGCTTGGGTCGCCGGTGCTGTCGCCACCCATCATGAGAAACGGCTCGTCGCCACTGCCCGCGATGAGAACAAAGTGGCTTGCGATGTGCACGACGGAAAAGTTGTTACCGGCTCCGAGATCCGATTTGAGATTCGCCAGCGTGAACTGCTCGTCGGGCAACAACTTGCCTTGCATGGGGCCATGCGATGCGGGATCGGAGGGATCATGGACGATGGAGTCAAGCTCTGGAATCACGCCGGGTAGAGCAGGGAGGCCGTTATAGCTCTTCGATAGGCCCATGGCGAGCGCGCTTGGCGGCGTCGCGGTCTGAAGCGGGGAATCGGTCATGTGGCCGTAGCTCTCCGGCGTGAAGAGCACATTGTGGAAGCGCTCGACCAAATATTGTTTGCCGTCATAGAGCGCGCCCATGGGGACATAGCGCAAAGCATCGTCGAGAGACCAGAGCAGCGTGGGAACGCTGCCTTTGGGTCCCGGCGCGGATTGGAGCGCCTTGAGCTGGCTTTCGATGGGCGCGACGACCATGGAGTAAAGCTGATTCAGCTGCGGACGTGGATCGGACGATGGCGAGCCCACCGCTTTAAGCGCTTCAAAGGCCTTGGCGCGGATGTTGGCCGAAGAAGCGGTCAGCACGATCACTTTGCGCGCATTGGCGGTGACTACGACGGCGTAGGCGTGATCTTCGCCAAGCAACAGGCGAATGCCCATCACGCGCGGACCGAGTTTGGAGAGCGAATCCTGAAGGAAGCTCTTGGTGGTGTTAGCGGAAGCCTGGCCGGGCGCCGACTGCGCGTCGAGCTCGGGAAAAATCTTGTTGTTGAGAACAGATTGAATATCGCTTCCTTGCTGTTGCATGGTCGCACTGAGCGTCTTGAGCTGGGCTTCGTCGTCCGGCGTACGAGACGGCTTGGCCTGAAGTTGTGCATAGGAGAGACTTGCTTCCTCGATCGCGCGCGCCCTTTTTTCAAGATCGGGTAGCGCGTCTTCAGCATCCTGCTGCGCAGGAGAGAGCTTCAAGGGTTCAATGCCCGCCGAGGAACTAGGCGCGGCGGTGGCAACGACATCCTGGAGTTCCTGCTCCTTGAGGAGATCGAGAATTTGCTCGGCCTGGCCGGCGCGACCAGCTTCGACGAGCAGTTCGGCAAGCATGCGATAAGCGCCGGAACGCGATTGCGCAAATCCCGCCTGAACCTCTTTGTCCATGCCCAGAATATTCTTGCGGATTTGTTCGTAATCGTTGACCGCGAGCAGACCGAAAAAGATGGCTTCCTCTGGCCGATTCTGCTTGCGGAAGCCGATCATAATGGAATTCTCGATGTTGCCCTCGATTTGCGGATCGGCAGTCGTTTTGGCCAGGCCGAGCGCGGCGATGGCGCTGGTAAAAGAGAGTTCCGGTTGCTTCAGCTCAGAGTAGGCCCACGCGATGGTCATCAGGTCCTGCGCTTCGTCGCGCTGATCTTTGACCTCGCGCCAGATAGAAAGCGCCTGGAGGTCGAGGTCGTACGCCTGCTGGGCTTCGTTCAGGTCCGAATGATCGCGTCCCAGGTTGTTGAGGGTCATGGCCTCTCCGCGACGGCTTCCGACCTCGCGAAAGACGGGCAGGGCCTGGGTTTGGAAGTCGAGCGCTTTTGCGGGCTGTCCGAGATCGGCATAGGCGCGGCCGATGTCGCTGAGCGCAAGTGCCTCGCCGCTACGATTTCCAACCTCGCGCCAGATGGGCAAGGCCTGATTGTAGTAATCGAGCGCGGTCTGATGTTCGCCAAGGTCGTTATACAAGCGGCCGATGTTGTTCAGCGTGAGCGCTTCGCCCTGGCGGTTGCCCAGTTCGCGCCAAAGCGCAATCGCCTGTTTGTAAGCTTCGAGAGCTTTTTGTTTCTGACCGAGGGCGGCATACGCGGGACCCGTGTCGTTAAGCACCAGAGCTTCGCCGTTGCGTTCGCCCAGGTTGCGAAAGGTTAGAAGCGATTGATTGAAGTTGTCGAGGGCCTGCTTGCCGTCGCCCATGTCGGACCAGGCTCGGCCCAGGTTGTCGAGCGTGCTGGCCTCACCATTGATGCTGGCAGTCGCGAGGAAGCTCGAGGTGGATGCAGTTGTTGCCGGGGCAGCGCCGGTTGGAGTGTTCTGTGCGGATGACACGGCAGTCGATGCATTGACTTCGTGCCAAATGGCCAGGGACTGGTTCAGGTATTTCAGCGCGGCGTCATGTTGTCCAAGATTGTTATAGACTTTGCCGATGTTGTTGAGGGTCTCGGCCTCCCCTGCGCGTGACGGGAGCGCGCGCCAGAACGTCAGCGCCTGGTTGAGCAAGTCGAGAGCCTTGTCTTCCTGACCAAGATCGGTGTAGACGCGGCCGATGGTGTTCAGGGTCGTGGCCTGGCCGAGCAGACTCGAATACTTTTGCTCGATGGGCAATGCCTGATTCAGGTAATCGAGCGCCTTTTGGAGCTGGCCTGAGCTGTAGTAGAGGGCCCCGAGGATATTGGACTCCGAAACCTGCTGGCGAATGTTTTTGCTGGAGCGCGCCTGAGCCAAGCTCTGCTCATGTTGCGCAATCTGGTTGGCCAATGCGCCGGGCTGCGCTGGCGCCGATGCAACCGCGAAGATCGCAGCGAGACAAAATGCGCCGGTGCGAATCGGATTGAGGCCGGTTGGTTTCATGGACCGCATTGTGTTCAAGGTTGAGCGCTCGCCGTTGCGGCGGGCGGAGTGCGAAGTGCGAAGTCTGCGTCGGCGGAGCTGCGATTCATTACGGGATGCTGATGCATGCCCTGCGAGGAGACGCTTTGCGAAACCTGCTGCGCGACCGATGCATAGACTTGGCTTAAGGGCGTTTGGCCTTTGCCGCTCTTGAGAGCCTGAAGCAGGAAATACGTGAAATACCCGTGATGGAGCTGGCTGCTTTCGAGCGACTCTTCGTTGACCTCGCTGGCGGCGATGACAATGCGGCCAGTTCCGTCGGTCATATGCGTGAGCATGGTTCCTGACGGTGCTGTGTTGGTGAGGGGCGCGGCGGGTTGCGATCCGTTGGCGCCGGCGGCGCCACCGCTGTAGCACGTATCGAGGAAGACGGCGGTTCGGAGGGCCTTCATGCGCGTGGAGACAGCATCGGCCAGCTCAACCATCGGATACGCGGTAGCGTAGAGCGCGTCCTCATCGAGGCTGCCGCCGGAGTACGCTTCGGTGTCGTAGGTGATGAGGTAGTTGGCGCCGCCCGCAGTGTCAGTGGTGCGCGGGGTTCCGTGTGTGGCCACGTAAATCACGACCAAATCGTTGGCCTGCGCATGGCGCGCAATCCAGTTGAGCTCTTCCTTGATGTTTTTGGTGGTGGCCTGATCGTCGGTGAGGACGTGAACGTTGTCAGCGGGAAAGCCGCCGATGGAGGGGTCTTTCAGCTCGGTGGCAAAGGCGGCGGCATCGGAGCCGGTGTAGTTAAGCTGGGGAATCTGCTTGTCAGTAAAGTGGCCGATGCCGACAACGAGCGCCCACTTCTGCTGTACTGGGCCCGGCTTCACGGGCGGAGCGACCGGCACCGGAGTTTCCGTGCTCTCAGCCTCGAAGCCGCGCGAGGCTGGCGTGGATAGGACCAGAGGATTCAGGCCCTGATCGAGCGCCTCTGAGCTGTTGAAGCGAGCCTTGTCCATCGCGTAGTTGGCGAGAGAGTCGTGGCCAAGATGCTTCTCGACGAGACTGCGGTAGTACCACGCATCTCCCAGCTCTGGACATTCTGCGACGGCGGACTTGAGCAACTGAAGAGCGTCTTCAAAGGCATCGTTGCCGCTTTGCGGCGTAATGCGTTCGAGCGCCTGGACGATGAGGTCCTGGCCGGCGCCGCAGCGAGCTCCCTGGGCGCGCGCAGAGGGACATGCAATCAGCGCTGCGGCAAGCAACGGCAAAAGGGCAAGTCTGGATCGGCTGGGTGAGATCATTTTTCGGCTACGTGTTTGGTAGTTCCTGCCGGCTTCTTCGCGGCTCGGGCTTTCATGGCATCGAGAACCCGGGTGCTGACACCGCCGCTGGTGAGAGTTTGCTGGCCCCCGGGGCTGAGGTCGAAGTCAATGGCATTAGCTCCGTTGATGGCCTGGATGATGGTTTGCTCATCCATGCCTGACTTGACCATGGTGATGATCTGCGTGTTGTTCAGCCCCTTGTGCACAACTGTGGGCGGCTTCTTCGCGGCCTGCACCTTCATCTCGGCGAGGAGGTGTACGCTGACGCCACCCGCGGTAAGGGCTTTCTGACCGGCTTGCGTGAGATCGAAACTAACCGCACTGGCGCCGCGAATGGCCTGAATGACGGTGGCATCGTCCATGCCGGACTTGACCATGGCGATTACCTGATCGTTGGTCAAGCCCTGAGCCTTGGAATTTTCGGCATCGACAGCCGCAGACTTAGCTCTCTCCGCGTCACGTTGTTTTTCCAGGTCAAGTTCTTTGTAGTGCGCGATGGCGGTCTCGATGCGCTTCTGCGGCTCAACAAAATACTTCTCGGTGGGTTTGGCATCGATCGCTTTGCCGTAGTTGATGGCAGCCTGGTCGAGGTATTTCATGGCCGCCTTCTCATCGTCGGCTTCATAGGCGAGTGCCTCGTAGGCCACGCCGATATTGTAAAGCCGGTAAGCATCTTCGTCAGGTTTGGGAAAGGCCGGTGCGGTTTCGAAGGTTTCCAGGGCGCGTTCCCAAAGACCCGTCTCGGCGTCCTTGTCGCCTTCCTCAAGCGGACCGTCTTTGCGCGCCAGGAGGACATCGATGGATTCATCGGAGTTGACCAGATGCTCGGCGATCTGCTGCACGGCGTCGATAATCAAGCGCGACCTCAACTCAGCGGGCGTGGGTGGGCCATCCACGCTCTTCTGCCCGCCTTTGGCATGGGAAAGACTGCCCGTAACCTGCCCAAACACCCCGTGCGCGGTTGAATTCCCCGCGGCGTCGAACTCCTGGTCGTAAGTGGATTCAATGTTGTCAGAGATAATCCCGTGGCCGTTCGCATCCTTGGCCTGAAAGGAAACATTGAGTTTCGCCGTAATGCGTTCAACGGCGCCAACTTTGGCGATCGAAGCGATCTGGGACCCGCCCAGAGCCGCGGCCGGCGCCAGCTTGTTGGTGTATTCGGGATCAGGATGCGAGTATTCAGTGATCTGGCAGATGATTTCCGTGGCGGGATTGTCGTCTTCGCGGAGGTTGGGATCGTCTTTGAGCAACTCGGTTTCGAGAAGAGCCTGAAAATCGTAAGGAAGCGAGCCATCTTCTTCGGTGTCGGCGGAGTTGACGATGACTTTGATGGTGTCCCCCGGCATATGCACGACGGCCGGCAATTTGCGGTGGAGAGTGACCTTCTCCTTGCTCGCGCCAAACCCTTGCGCGCCGGCGGAAGCCGTTGCAAGCAGCCCGATGCTGAATGTGAGCAATAGAGCGAATTTTGCCGAACGGCTCATCTTGACCCCCGCCGATTTACCGTTTGTACTGAGCCACCGGCCCGAACCCGCGGCGCATTGCACAATCAGCATACCCGCAGACGAGGGGTGCCGTCAGCCCACTTTTTGGCGCCGTCAGATCTTCATGCGAAATGTGCCGATCAACTCGCATCACAAATTCGAAGCCCGATGCATGAGGCCTACTTGGTTGCACTTTGAGGAGCACTGTGAACGGTCATCAGTCCAATGCCCCAATTCGTGGGAACCTCGCCTGAGAATCCGCGGGTTCCTCCACTGGTTTGATTCAGGAGTTTTTCCAGGGGCGACGAAACTCCGCGCGAACCACGCGTGGCCACGCCTTCAAAGTTCAGCACGTATGGGTCGGCCAGCGGCTGCTCGGTGCTGAGCATAATGAGCGTGTCCACTCCAAAAGGAGGAGAGATGTGCAGAACGGGCGCGCCGGGCAGAACGAATTGGCGGCCATTGTCGGCGTCGTTGGGAAACTGGTTCTCGGAGTTGTCGCGCGGGTACAGTACAGTGCCCTGGCCATGGCAATCGATGTCGAGCACATAGACCCAGCGATGATCGACGATGCGGTCATCGGAATGCAGAGCCATGACGAGCTGATCGCCCTGGTGCGTCGTCTGATTGGCCGGAAGCGGCGAAGTAGCGTTAGAAGGCAAGAGGGCGAGCGTATAAAACTCGTCGGTGGACGCGTCGGCGGGGCTGTTGGCCAGCTCAAGCCAGCCATGCACCTTGGCGAGGAGCGACGAGTAGTGGTTAAGCTTGGTGCCTGCAGCATCGATTGCGGAGGCACTGCCGACAGGTACCCAATCCGTGCGCACGGGATACTGCGATGTGGCTGAGCATCCGGGGCTGTGCGGTGGCGCATTGGGCGAGGGCGGTCCGGCGGCCAACTCGCTCTTGTGATACCAGGCGTAGGCCGGCCCATCGGCAGTGAGGACGCCGGTGAGCGCATAGTGCGCGAGAGACATATTGCTTGCAAGCTGCACGGCGCTATCACTGCCAGTGGGCTTGAGCTTGGCGGCCAGCTCTTGTGAAGGTGGAAGATTGACCCAGAGCTTCGCGCCGGCAGGAAGGTTCTTCTTGATGGCGTCCGCGATGAGTGGCGCGCCGAGAGTGACCGGGACGGCCGAACCGGCTTGCTGCAGGGTCCAATTCGTGCCGTCCCAACTGAGGACGTGGGTCCATTGCTGTTCGGTGGGATCGGAGACCAGTGTGGTGCCGGAAGCCTGCGCTTGAGCGGCCGCGGCATCGATCTGATCCTCGGAGAGATTGGAGGGCCAAAGCCAGACGAGCAACGGAGGATTATCAGCGGGAATCCATTTGCTCAGCTCGAAGAGATCGCCGGGAGACACTTTAGCGCTTGCCGGGCTGACGATCTCGGCCGACGAGCGGGCCAGGCCGTCCAGGCTGGTGATGCGAAGCTGGACTGTTTGTCCCGCACTGTTGGGCGTGGTCGCGGTGAACTCGCTGCCGACACCGAGGCCGGAGGCGCGGCCGATATCCAGCGAGACAGATCCATCGTCGTTGGTAACGAGCGCCGCAGCGCGTACTTTGTCAGATTTGGCCGCAGCACCACCGAAGAGGGGTTGATTGCGCCGGTCGGCCATGGCGTCGAGCTCGGGTTCCTGGTCGGGCACATTGCTGCCCTCGAGGACGGCCTTTACGCGCTCGTAAACGATGGAGGAGGGCGTGTCGGCGGGCATCGCCTGCAGAGCCTGAAGTAGCGCGGCAGTGAAAGCGCCGTGCGGCTCGGTGCCGGCGGGCATTTCCTTGGCCGTCTGATCCTGTTGCGCGGCCGAAAAGACCAGCGCGGGATTGTCGGTGCGCTGGGTTGGACCGGGGCGTGGCTGTCCGTTCGGCAAGTTGTCTGGAGCTTCGCTGATGTCGCGGGGATCGAAGGCCAGGGCGCGCTCGCGGTAAACCGGACCGATGCCGCGGCTGATGCCGCCAGAGTGACAGCTGTCCAAAATAACAGTAAGGTGAACGCCCTTGTCGAGAGCGGCGTTGAAGATGCGCGTCATCTCGCGGTCGCGCACGTCGAAGCCGCCCTTGTAGGCGTCAGACGGAACCAATGTGCTGTCAGCATGGACATATTGATTGCCAACCAGCACGGTGAGCTTGTTGCCTTTGCTGTTCACGCGCAGCGATCCGTGGCTGGCGTCGTAAAAGACCACCGTGTCGCCCTTTTGCGGAAGGTCCACAAGATATTTCTGCATGGCGGCGAGAATGCCGTCGCGCGTTGTCTGGTCGGCGGGAAGAAGAACGACTCCCGGGCTGGGATGAGACGGCGCCGGGTTGGTAAGCAAGGCAACGTTGGCGGAAGGGAAGCCGAACTTGGGACTCGTGAGCAAATCGGCCATCGCCTGCGCGTCGTTCACAGAGCCGTCGAGATTTTCGAAGGTGCCCAGCTCGCAGCGACCGTAGATGCAGCCGGCAGGATGATCCGGCGTGGTTCCCGCTGGTTGATAGGTATTGATCCCGATCAACAGAGCCCGCTCGGTTTGAGCAGCTGCCATGGTCCCCGCGAAAATGCAGGCCAAGGCAGAAAATGCGGCGATATTCGCTTTCATAAGCGCTCCCGTTGCAAAGTGCGAGCGAGGGCGTTCCCCCCAAAATGCCGCGAGTCAATTCGCGGACGCCGGGCCGCGGACTTCAAACCCCGCGCGGCCTGTTCATCAGAATGGACCACGCGGCCTGACGAATCGCGGACCTGCACGCTGGATGAAAAACAGCCAACTTCAGGAAGCCAACCAGCGTTGCTTGAAAAAGGTCTGCGTCGAGGCCTGTACTACCCTTGCGTTTTATCGACGGTTGCCGAGGCGCGAGGGTTTCAAAATCTGTCAATACCGGGGGGGCGGCGAATCTAATCAAACTCGATTTGCGGGCGCTCTCGCCTGTGAGAACAGCAAGAGTATAGCGCCCCAGGGCAGATAGGCAATCAAGAATAATGGATGGCCGTGGTTCTTGATGAGCTGAAGTAGTTGTAACCGCTACCCTCTGCGAATGGACAATTCAGGACGGGACAGCACATCCGCGTATTCTTCGAGAATCGGTGTGGAAACCTATAAGCGGCTCGGCTTTGTGATTGCCAGAAGGAAGGTAGTTCGCTGAAGGCCGTCAGGTTTCAGTGCTGCGGAGATCAACACGTTCGTATCGATTAAAAGGCGCAATGCGAGCATTAGCGCCTCTTCTTTTCCGATCTTGCTGCCTTGATGACCTGATCGATCTGGCGCGCAGTGAGGCTGGTGGTTTTATTGCGCTTGGCCTCATCACCAATGACTCTGAGTATCTCGGGCTCCGGCGCAGCAAGTTTGACATAATCGCGGATATTCAGAAGAACGGCAGTAGGAGTGCCGCGCTTCACAATGACAAGTGAGCGCCGTTCGAGGTCCATTCGGCGGAGGATCTTGCCAAGGTTGGTGCGCAGACTCAGTGCCGAGACCATGATCGCGCCGTTCTTGCTCGTTGTTGTGGGCGGCATCAACTCTCCATTTCGACTGATCTAACTGTACAGTTCATCCGAACTTGATCAACCTTCGGCCGATCAGAAAGCAGTCTTCAATCAGTTCCCCGATGCACGATTGAGTGGCTTCGAGTGCAGAGCGTAATGAGGTTTTGCTCTGCATCATCGCCCGACTGGCTGCGCAATTCCCGATGGTGAACCTCGAGATTCGACAGCGCGCCGCGACTCTGGCACCTCCATCCGTCCCGGCATAACACCTCGTGCCGCAGGTTTTCGCACAATTGCGGAGCCAGGCGCAGGCGAGAGCTCTTGACCGGAATCCGGTTCATGACGCTTTCTCCGTGATCTGCTCGACAAACGCCTGCCGCTGTTCGCCGGGCAGAAACCGGAAAAACCGTGCGATCGAGAACAAGAGCACGCTGGGTTGGCCGCTGTCTCGGTTGGCTCACGCCAGGAAATCCGTCCCGGAAGATCGGAGTCCCATGTTGATTCTGCAATCGGATCATTCCAACTTGGCGAGTTCCAAATTGAGCGGCAAATGGGCCGCAATCCTCAACATTCTGAGAACGAGCGCCCTGTGGCCGCATTGACCCTATATAATATGGCTATGCTCACAAGCATTTCGCGAGTCGGATGGGCCAGCAAATCACTCGCTCCTACAGTGGAAAAGAGGGGCGAAATGTCTCACATTGGATTTCAAGCGTTGTTGGATTGTCTGAATTAACATATTTGAAATAAATGAGTTATAGATTAACGCGGACTCAAAGTTGTCACGCATTTGTCCTACATTTTCCTTGCATCCTGCGCACCTTCGGTGCTATTCCTTGTGCATTCTGAACTTCTGAACGATCCGAAGAACGGAAATTGGCGTTCTCGTCAACTTTGAGGATTGCTGCGTCGCCATCATTCATAAAAGTGTATTTATTAAGGTTTCACCGAGTGCCTGGGACTTAGAGGGGCGGAGCCTCCCCCTAAATGCAACCCAAAACCTCGTCAAACGTACCTGAGCGTTCCATTCCTTCCCCCGCCATTTAAAAAACAACTGAGAGCAAACGGGATGGTTTTGCATCCCAAATCTGGCTCTGGGGTCAACGATGACAGTTCTGAAGCCGCGCTCACGCAAGGTAAGCGTCCGCCTTTCCGAAGAGGAGTACGTGGCTCTTAGGCGCGTCTGCTCCTTAACCAGCGCACGCAGCGTCTCAGACTTCACGCGCCAAGCTATGCGTGCTGTTGTGAAAGACGTGAATCGAGAAGATCAGCTTGGGCGTCATCTGGACGAATTTCGCGACGGCATAAAGATTCTGGAAAGAAAGGTAGAGCAGTTGGCGACGAAGATTGCAACATTCAAGGGCGAAGGCGCATAGTGAGCGAGATCGCTCAAAATATGTCTGGCTTGATCAACTGAATACATGGGGATAGGTTGAATGCCAGGGTTGGTCACGGAGGGCCATTTCCACCGGGTGGCAGACCTTCAGCTGGCTGCCGCGATCGGATACCCAAAGATTCTCGATTGGATTTGAGGCCGCGGGGCTAACCAGAAGGGCTCCGACAGCCACCGGTTGAACGCAAGCTCCCCCGGCGCTTCGTCAGCGACTTGCCAAGTTTCGGGAAACGCAAGAGAACAATCGTTCGAGACCCAGATGGCTTCACACCTGCGGTAGTGTAGGACCCGATCGATCGAAACAATCCCGCATATTTCAAAATGCTAATGCGCACGGTGCAAACGCTAGAATAGGGTTGGATCCAATCCCGCAAGACAATCGGCCCAACCCCGTCTCTTGCGCAATTGATGGCGGATAGATTACAATGGTAACCAAGTCTCGGTTACATCGATGAATTTGCGAGCACGGTATTCAGTGAAGCTTTCTGCTCCGCGTCGCACCGTAAATGCCAAAGACCGGCAATCTTCAGGCCGAAAGAAGATCCTGACCCACGACAGATCTTATCCTGCTGTGCCTTGCGTCGGGCGATTCCAAAGTTCTCCTGAAAATCGAACAAATTGAGGCTTGGGAACACATGGCGACCTTAGACTACCGGCAGGAGCTATCGGGGCACGAGATTCCGTTCATTAAACGGGAGGCAAGACAGACTCGAGAATTGGCGCGAAGATTCCAGGGCACAGCTACGATGTGGATGGCTCTGGATGCAATTACAGTTGCGGTATCCGCGGTTCTGGCTATACTTTACGAGCTGCATGCCGGGTCGGTGGATTGGGCCGGGGCGTTCAGGCACGGAACACTCATTTATGGCCGCTCAATGTGGATTCTGCTGTTGTGTTTGTGTGGATTTATCATCGCGCTGATGATTACCGGCAAGCGACTTCAGTTGTATTCCCCGAAGCGGCTGAACAGTATATTTCACGAGCAGAAGCTGAGCGCACAGACATGCCTCACCTCCGGTTTGCTGCTAATCGCCACACTCTACCTCATTCATGCCGACGACATTTCCCGCCGTATTGTGCTCGTTACGCTAGGGCTGGTCACTATCTTCCTCGGTTTGAGCCGGTTGTTGAATCGCGCCTTACCTCATCGCCGATTCGAACGAGGCATTGGAACGCGCAAGGTTCTGATTCTCGGTACCGTGCCGGAGGCTCACTTGCTGCGCCGCCTGGAGAGGGCACCGCACCTTGGCCACACCTTCAAGCGCTTTGTCAATCTTCCCGGGTCCTCTCTCAGCGCAAGCGAGGCTGTGGGCACTCTCGACACAATTTTCGAGCATACCGGCAGACAGTTTGCGGATGAGATCATTATTGCCTCGTCATGTGAGCCCGCGATCGTCGAGAACGCGGTGGAACAAGCGATGACCCGGGGAGTCGAGCTGCGCGTGGCTCCGGAAATGTACCACGATTTCGCTGAAAAAGGTTCCGTCAAGTACATCGGCGAGTCCCCTACCATTTTGTTTGAGACGGGCCAAGTGTCCGAGTTCGCAACGTTATTCAAGCGCGCATTCGACTTTCTGTTTTCCAGCGTAGTGCTGATCCTAACTGCGCCGCTCCTGTTGGCCATCGCCATCGCCGTCAAGCTCGACTCGCCGGGGCCGGTATTCTATTCTTCGGCGCGCATCGGTAAGAAAGGCCGAGTATTTCGCTGCATTAAGTTTCGAAGCATGATTCGCGACGCGGAAATGCAGCGTGCCAAGATCGCGCACCTGAACGAGCGGGACGGCGTGCTGTTTAAGGTCACCAACGACCCTCGCATCACCAGGCTGGGCCGGTTCCTGCGCAAGTATTCTCTAGACGAATTGCCACAGTTCCTCAATGTTCTTCGCGGCGAGATGAGCGTTGTCGGTCCCCGTCCGCCCCTCGCAGAAGAGGTGAAGGAGTACGAACTCAGCCATTTGCATCGCCTCGACGTGACCCCCGGAATCACGGGTTTGTGGCAGGTTGGGGCCCGTCAGGACCCGTCTTTCGCGAGCTATGTCTCGCTGGATGTGACGTACATCGATACATGGAGTATCTGGCTGGACTTCAAGATCATCCTGCGCACCATCGGAGTGGTCTTTGCCGGAACCGGTTCCTAATCTGGCCGGTTTCATCATGCACCCCAACGGTGCTCAAAAGTCAAAGGGTTGAGAATGGGTAACCGAGCATTTCATTGTATTGGGATTTCCGGCTCAAGGTGGCGTTCGAACCGCGTCTACAATTTGTTGCTTAATATCGGACTGGGCGTATTGTTTTGTGGTTGTTTCGCCGCTTTGAAGAGCGCCGCTCAGAGCGACCAGGGCGGAAGTGCGGATCCATACCAACAAGCTAATCAATCACCAGACCAGCAAACGCCAGACCAGCAATCGCCAGACCAGCAATCGTCAGACCAGCAAACAGCAGGCCAGCAGCCTGCAGGCCAGCAACCTGCAGGCCAGCAATCAGCAGGCCAGCAACCGGGGCAGTCGACAGAACAGCAGGCCATGTCTGCAGAGCAGATTATCGACATTTTGCAGCAGGAGCCGACGGTTCTGACCGACGTCAAGAACCAGGTTGCGCAACAATCGGGAACGGATCCGAGCACCATCACCGACGATGAACTCTACAACCGCATCAGGCAAGACGCCAGACTGCGCGCCCAGATAACAACTGCTCTTAACAAGCTTGGCTATAGCACGAATTCTATAGCGCCTGCGGGAGGTACTTCCAGAACGGGAGGCGCAGGCCGCGGACCATTCGCGGGAAATGCGCCCCCTGCACGTGGACGACCTAGCATTAAGCCCACTCCATACGCGGAACCGGACAAGCCTCAAGAAATACGGCAACCTAGTCCGTATGGGAATTTACCTTCGCTGCGGGATCTTTACTCTCAGACACCATCCACCGTAGCCGGGCTGCAACGCTTCGGCAGCGACGCCTTTCTGCTCGGCACCGGGAATGCAAACGAACTGCCGATGGATCTCCCCGCCGGGCCCGATTATGTTCTTGGGCCGGGGGATACCCTGATCGTGAATATGTGGGGCGGCGTCTCGAACCGGCTGGACAGAATCATCGACCGCCAGGGCCAGATTGAGCTTCCTGAAGCCGGCACCATCATGATCGATGGAATGACGATCGCCCAGGCACAAGAGGCCATCCAAAAGGCGCTCAGCACCCAGTTTCAGAATGAGCACGTCGAAATCTCTCTGGCCCGCCTGCGCACGGTGCGGGTCTATGTTGTGGGTGATGTGCAGCGGCCCGGGGCCTATGATGTCAGTTCTTTGTCCACGCCGCTGAGTGCCTTGTACGCCGCCGGCGGACCCACCAGCCGCGGGTCGCTACGCATTCTCAAACAATTCCGAGGTAATCAACTGGTTCGTGAAGTCGATCTTTACGACTTCCTGTTGAAGGGTGTGCGCTCGAATAACGACCGCCTGTTGCCGGGCGATACCATTCTTGTGCCGCCTGTGGGCCCGCTGGTGACGGTGGAAGGAATGGTGCGTCGCCCCGCAATATACGAATTGAACGGTGAGACCTCATTGAATCAGGTTCTCAATCTGGCCGGAGGAGTGCTGGTCTCCGCGAGCTTGCATCAGATCAATGTAGGGAGAATTATAGCCAATCAGCGCCGTACTATGTTTAGCTTGCAACTTCCGGACAACGCAGAAGAGGAAAAACAAAAGCTGGCCGATTTTTACATGCAAGATGGGGACGACGTCGTCATCTCGCAGATTCTGCCTTACAACCAGCAGGCAGTCTATCTTGAAGGTCATGTCTATCGCCCTGGCAGTTACCCCTACAAGGAAGGGATGACGATCAATGACCTATTGCATTCCTACCAGGATATTTTGCCGGAGCCGGCCGAACATGCCGAACTCGTTCGTTTGATGCCGCCCGACTTCCGTCCGGAGACCATCAGTTTCAACTTGCACGATGCGTTGCTTGGTAACAATTCCTTTCTCCTTGAACCCCTTGATCTCATTCATGTCTTTGGCCGGTATGACATCGATCCCCCTCGGGTTTTGATCGAGGGAGAAGTTCTTCGCCCCGGCGAGTATCCAATGTCGCAGGGTATGACGGTCGCCGGATTGGTGGACATGGCCGGCGGATTCAAGCGCGATGCCTATCGGGACGAAGCAGATCTTACCAGTTACCAGGTGCAGAACGGCGAAAAGGTAGTTCTCAACCACAGCATGGTTGCAGTGGAGAAGGTGCTGGACGGCGACAAGAGCGCAGACGTCCTGCTCAAACCCGGCGATGTGGTTAGCATCAGGCAAATATCGGGCTGGCAGGACATTGGCGCCTCGGTGAGTCTAACCGGAGAGGTCAAATACTCCGGGACATACGGGATTGTGACCGGAGAGCGCCTTAGTTCCGTTCTCACTCGCGCCGGCGGCTTCCGGGAAGAAGCCTATCCGGCAGGCGCTGTCCTAGAGCGCGTGCAGGTCCGCGAGCTGGGCGAGAGAGCGCGCCAGGAAATGATCCAGCGGATCGAGTCCACGCCGGTGACCTTCAAGGCTGGATTGCTGTCCAGCCAGGATCAGGCGGAGTTGCAACAAGCCAGTCAGCAGCAGCGCGACCAGGTCCTCGCGGCCCTGCGCAGCCATCCGGCCAGCGGAAGGCTTGTGATCAACATCTCCTCCGATATCAGCAAATGGAAAGACACACCGGCCGACGTGGAGTTACGCCCCGGGGATACGATTTTTATTCCCAAGCAGGAGAACTACGCACTGGTCAGTGGCCAGGTATACAACCCCACGGCCATCAGCTATGTCCCGGGGAAAAATGTGGAGTGGTATCTGCGACAAGCCGGAGGCGTGACTCACGTGGGAGACAGAGGTTCCATTTTCGTGATCCGCGCCAATGGTTCCGTGGTTGCGAATGTCTCGAGTTACAGCTTGTTCAGTGGGGGTGGGATTCTGAACGTCCGCATCAGGCCCGGAGATTCGATCATCGTTCCGGAGAAAGGCGTCGGCTCGCAAGCCTGGAAGAATTTGATTGCCGCGGCCCAGATTGCCTCGTCGGTAGCGATTACAGGCGCCGTTGCCGGAATCTTCTGACGGCCAGCTATGTTGTTCAGAACGGTCAAAAGGTGCTGGTGAACCACACCAATGTCGCAATAGAGAAGGCGCTGAAAGGGGACACCAGCGCTGACGTATTGTTCAAGCCTGGCGATGTCGTCAGCATTCGGCGCTTGGCCGGCTGGCGGGACATTGGCGCCTCGGTTGACGATCAACGGAGGTCGAACATGCCGGCAGCTACGGAATTCAAGATGGAGAAGGTCTTACCTCGCTGCTGAAGCGCACTGGCGGGTTTCGCGAGGGTGCATATCCGCCCGCCGTGGTTCTGGAGAGGGTACAGGTTCGTGAACAAAATGAGGTTGGACGCACGCAGATGATCCGTCGAATCGAGGAAACGCCGGTCGTGGTGAGTTCGGAGGTGATGACCGGTACACAGTCGGCACAGGACACGCAAAAGTCACTCGAGACTCAGCGCCAAGAGATTCTCGCGAATCTTCGCAGTCAACCCGTAAGTGGCCGGCTGGTAATCAACATCTCCTCTGACATCAGCCGATCGGAGAATACGCCAGCAGATCTTGAACTGCGCGCGGGCGATACTCTTTTGATACCGAAGCGGCTGGATTTCGTAGCAGTCAGCGGCCAAGTATACAATCCTGTCGCAATAAGCTATTCCCCCCGGGTAGAACCTCGGCTGGTGTTTGCGAATCGGGCGGCGCGACACAATCCGGCAACAAGAGCAAAATTTATGTGTTCCGGGCCGATGGGTAACAGCTGGGTAAGCAGTAGCTTTACGGACACTCGCATACGGCCCGGCGATACGATCTTCGTTCCGGAGAAAATCATCGGAAGTTCACAGCTCTGGCGGAACATACTGGGCGCGGCGCAGGTTGCGTCAGCAGCTGCTCTTCCCTTTGCCTTTGCTGGAGTCATCTGATAGCGCGCCGAACGAAGTGCCTGCTGCATTGGAGACGAAACATTGAGTAACGAAGAAGAACATGATCAGGCTGTCACCGATGTTGAAACGGCCCCGATAACGGGCCCCATAATTGACCTGAAGGCGGCACTGTGGCGCCGGCGTCGCTGGTTGGCCAAGGTGACCGGTCTCGGCTTGTTGCTCGCAACCGCTTTCACATTCACGATCCCTAGTGAATACCAATCGACGGTCCAATTGATGCCGCCTGAGCAATCGTCTCTTTCGGGCGGAGCAATGCTAGGCGTGATGCTGGGATCTTTGCCGGCGACAAGTTTACTCATGCCTGATATGGGAGCCGGGTTGTTGAGCGGAAGAACGGCGGGCGGAACCACCATCGGGATTCTTAGCAGTCGCACGGTTCAGGACGATATAATCAATCGCTTCGATCTGCGAAGTGTTTATCATGTCAAGCTCTACGCTGGTGCACGGAAGCGTTTGGCAGGCATGACGATATTCGGTGAAGACAGAAAGAGCGGCATCATCTCAATTACCGTAACTGACAAAGATCGCAATCGTGCCCGCGACATCGCACAAGCCTACATCGACGAACTGAACAAGATTGTTAACAGCCTCAGCGCTTCCTCGGCCCGCCGCGAACGGATATTTCTTGAGACAGAACTGAAAACCATTAAGAATGACCTTGATTCCAACTCTCAGGCATTGAGCCAATTCTCCAGCCGCAATGCCACGTTTGACCCCCAGAGACAAGCCGAAGCGACTATGGAGACAGCGGAAAAGCTTCAGGGCGAGCTGATTACTGCCAAGACTGTGCTGTCTGGGCTCAGAGCCATGTATGCCAATGAAAACGTGATGGTACGCGAGGCTCAAGGACGCGTCGATGAACTGCAAAAGCAACTAACGAGCATGGCTGGCTCGGGAGCAAACATAAGTACCAGCGCCTCTGATTCTGAGGGAGCACTTCCCTCAGTCCGCGAGTTACCTCTCTTAGGAGTCACATACTACGATCTATACAGAAAAGTGACCATGGAAGAGGCTCTATATGAGGCTTTGACCAAGCAGTACGAGCTTGCCAAGGTTCAGGAAGCCCAGGAAATTATACCGATCAAGGTGCTGGACGCACCGGAGTTGGCGGAGAGGAGATCTTCCAAACACCGTCTAATCTTTATGCTTGTGGGCATGTTGGTATTTGCTCTTGCAGGGAGTTTGTGGGTTCTCGTAACAGAGTTTTGGAATATTACTGACAATTCGCACCCTGCGAAGGCATTTTTGATTCAAATACTGCAATCGACTCGGCATCGCAATCCAATGACTTCCAATTGAGTGTGTGACCTCGAGACCCGATAACGTAGGCTCCGACAGAGGGGCCGCAAGCAGTTTTTGTCGAGTGTTCAAGGAGTTTTTGCAGATAGTTGCTCCTGGTGAGTGTGATTTACCGACAGTCGGTTTGGACGTATATTCCTCACAGCCTAATCAACCGCCAGGGCTTACAGCACAACAGCACGCGTCACGCTCAAAAGGTGGCGCGTCTCGACCATGGTTGCGAGCAACGGGAAAGAACACAAGTTGTCAATAATGCCCTGTGAAGCCTGTACAAAAACGCGATTCAAAGAGCTTTCAGCCCGCCTAAGACACACATCCTTAAGAAATTCCCCGCATTCAGATCAATTTTGAGAACGTCCTGGAGTTACCAGGACCAGGTAGTCGTTCTCCGAATGACTTCGAGAGTCGTGCGTAAGGCTTTTAACGCAATCGCGACGTCAGCAGATAGGACCAAAGCCTCCCGATGAACTTGGTGACCGTCGTAGTAAACACGTTGAATCGTCCAGCGGAGGTTGTTCAGGCTTTAGAGAGCGTTTTTGCGCAGACCTATCCCGAGTTTGAGGTTATCGTAGTTATCGATGGTCCGGAACCTGTTACGGAAAAAGCTGTACAGGACTATAGAAATGGATTGCCCGATCCGTTGCGCATCCGTGTGATCGTCAATGAGACAAATCAAGGTCTATCGGAGTCTCGCAATATCGCGAGCCGCGAGGCAAAAGGCCGCTGGCTTGCATTTCTAGACGATGATGACCGGTGGCTTCCCGATAAGCTTAAATGTCAGGCTGCTGTTGCTGAGAACCTCGCGGGTGATTTCACTCTTGTCGTATCTCGCTTCATTATCAAGCGCAATTCGGAGGATGAAGTCGCGCCTGCACGTTTAGCTGCCCCCAGCGAACACCTTAGCGAATATATGTTTTGTAACCGTGGAAACCTTATTCCCTCGACGTTCTTCATGTCGCGAGAACTCGCCCGTGCATATCCCTTTTCCAGCGCTTGCAGAGGCTTCGAGGATCTTGACTGGCTCCTGCGAATTGCAGCGGACCCGAGAACGAAGGTTGCGGGAGCTCCCCAAGTTCTTACGGTATACAACGGCTATCAATGCCTCAACCGTGAAAGGCAGAGCGCTAAATGGCAATCACTCTATGGATGGTCGATTCAATCTCGTAGATATTTTACTCGTAAGGCGTATGCTTACTTTTTCGCAAAGGTCGTAATTCCCTACGCAAAGGAAAATGGTGCATCCCTAAGGGAACTCCTTCATGTGGCTATGGCTGGAATGTTGCTAGGCACATTTCGTCCTGTGATTTTGTTCTTTTGCGTATCGTCGATCTTTTTTGACAGAGAAACCAAGGCGCGCGTGCGCCGTCTTGTTTCTGCGAAAGCGCGAAACAGCGTACGACGGGGGTCTACCTAATGGATAATGTTGTACAAGGGCTTAGGGCAACGCCCAAGAGTGAGCCTTCGCAATGTAAGACGTGGCTTGCTCAAAATGGAATCTGGAGCTCGCCTTCCACTTGGTTGCTCGCGCTTCTGATGGTCTATTTATTGACAGCTGGTCAGTTTATGACCAAAGACATTCCGGACGATGCCAGTTTGGCGCTAGGATCGACCGAGAATCCCTTCGATGTGCAAATGCAGATTGCGGCCTGGCTAATTGGCGTAGGGATTATGCTCCCATGCACGAAACAAACGTTGAAGGCCGTACTTTCCGAGCCGCTAATAGCATGCTTGATGTGCTTGGTTCTCCTTTCATGTATTTGGGCAGATGTCGGAGTGATCGAGTGTTTGCGACGCGGCGTGATGGTTGACCTGACGATACTACTTGCATTCTATATCAGCAATCAGTACACGCAGCGGGAACAGCTATCCTTGCTATATAACGTTGGGATCGTTGCTGTTGTTTTATGCTTTGTCGTAGCACTGATTGCACCAGATTATAACCACGGCTTCGACGGAGAATGGAAAGGCATCTTTGGTCACAAAAACGACTTGGCAATCTATCTTCCCTTCGCCATAACCCCCGCGCTGTTTTTGAAGTCGCCGAAGTTTAGGGGCCAGCTCCTCAAGTGCGCAATTATTACCTTATGCGTTGTACTTCTGGTTCTTTCACAGTCACGCAGCGGATGGGTAACGTGCACAGCATTTCTCGTTTATTTAGTGATCTGGAAGCTCATTCCCAAAGGGAAGATGAAACATTCAGTTCTATTGAAAATTGCGCTAATAGCGAGTGTCGTACTAGTCGGTTTCCTCGTTTACGAAAATCTGGGAGCGGTGGCGGAGTTCCTTGGGAAAGACCCGAACCTCAGTAACAGAACGGATATTTGGGCCGCGATCTTACCCAGCATCTTTAGTCGCCCGTGGCTGGGTTATGGATACGGCGGCTTTTGGCAAGGCCTAGAAGGGAACTCCGCCGGCGTGATACTCATTGTCGGGACATGGCTTGGCCATGCACATGACGGCTATCTTCAAATTGTTTTGCAGCTTGGCCTTGTAGGATTGGCACTTACTCTAGCCATTACACTAAGTGGATTCAAGAATTCATTGAAACTCCTTGGCTCTGCTGAAGAGAAGTATTATCTCTGGTATACAGGAGCCTTGGTGATGTTGATTGTTGGAAGTATCGACGAAAGCTTCCTTTTGCGCCAGAATGCCTTGATGACTACCATATGGGCATTGGCAGTTATTGAACTTCGGAAGAGCGCCCGAGGCGAAAGAAAGAACGATGATTTATCACGTCCTCACTGAGCAAGAGAATTTCTCCGAATTCGAGGGAGGGGCGATCTCGCGCTGGGTGGCCAACGTTCTCCGTGATGAGCCCGATACGCACATAATTTGTCAGAAGGCGGACAACTCGTGGGGGTTTGAGCGCGACCGTGTTCATTTGTTGCCAGGTCTCCATAACTACATCAGGTTTAGAGCGCGCCGACTTTACCCCGCATGGCTCAGTGGGGCGATTCTGAGGAATCTGGGACTCCCGGGAATTGCTGAGCTCAAGCCAGGCGATGTTTTGTGGGTCCATGGAGAGCCGGCGATTGCTTCTGCGTTAATTCATTTGAAGCAATCGTCTCGAGCGAAAATGGTCATCCACCTGCATGGGGCGGCTTTTCTCACACACAATCGAGGAATGCTTGCCCGGTTGGCCGCGACGTGCGACCGCCTCGTGTTTTGCAGCCAGTTTCTCGAGTCGGATGCTCATCGTCGATTTCCTGAGCTAAGGCGCACAACAGTTTTGTACAACGGTGCGGACGGAAGGCTCTTCCGCCCTCTCGGGTTTGCGAAAGCGAATGATCCTCCGCTGATTGTCCAAGCCTCGCGCATGCATCCGCAGAAGGGGGTGCATGTCTTGCTGAGTGCGATGCGCTTGCTTGAGGAACGGGGAATTAGAGCGCAGGCGAGAATCTACGGGGCGGCCTTCTTTGGGGGTAGTCGTGTAACGCCCTACTTGCGGGAAGTACAACGGGATGCGCCTGCTAATGTGCACCTTGCCGGCTACGCGTACGGTGAAGAGCTTGCATCTGCAATCCGCTCGGCAGATGTATATTGCCTGCCATCTACTTTCGAAGATCCATTCCCGTTGGCCATCCCTGAAGCGATGGCATCCGGCTTGGCCGTGGTTGCAAGTCGCGCCGGTGGAATTCCAGAGGCAATGGAAACCTTTGGAGGGCTTTTGGTTCCTAAAAGTGACCCAATTGCACTCGCGGATGCTTTACAGCAACTGATTCTTGCTCCAGAGCAGCGTACTGCAATGGGTTTGAGAGCGCGAGAGGCTTACGAGAAGTTCTTTACATGGAAAGCTGTTCGTCAAGGCTATCGCGAAATCTTAGAGACGCTCTAGTATTGTGCATCAAACATTCTCGTTTATGCCCACGTCTCACATCGACAATCGCTGGAGTAATTGTTTCCGAATTGGCCTGGCGTTTGTCTCATGCTAAGAGCTGTTTTGTTGTTAGTCGCCTGCCGATGAGATTGCTTGCCAAGAATGCAGTATGGATTTTCGCTGGCCAAGGCGTGTCATTTCTGGTTCAGGCGGGGTACTTTATTCTGTTAGCGCGCCTCCTGGGAGCTTATGATTACGGGCTTTATGTTTCGGTAGTGGCCTTTGTCTCTGTTGGCAGCCAGTTTGGCACTCTAGGTTCCGGCTATGTGCTACTTCGCTATGCCAGCATGGATCAGACACTCTACGCACAGTATTGGGGGAGTGTTCTGCTTTCTGTTATAACTGCTGGAACCGTCGTAGTAGCACTTCTGACCCTGCTCGGAATACTAGTTCTCCCGGATGCGCCAATTCCTCTGATCTTGATTGTTGCAATCAGTGACACGATGCTCGGCGGTCTGGTGCAGTGCGCAGGACAGGTCTTCCAGACCTTCGAGCAAATGAGCAAAACTGCATTGATCTCGTTGAGCACAAATCTGATGCGCTTGCTTGCCGCGGGCGGCCTCTACCTCACCTTCGGACATTCAACTCCAATGATCTGGGCAGCCGCGGTATTGTGTGTCTCGGGTATTGTCGCGGTAGTGAGCGTTGTGCTCACTACGCGTAGGTTTGGGAAACCAACGTTTTCGGCCAAACTGCTGGTGAGACATACGGGCGAGGGTGCGATCTTCGCCGTTTCCTCATCTACGACATCGATTTACAACGATCTTGACAAGATTATGATGGGTCATCTGGGAATGAACTTCGCAAACGGGGTTTATACTCTTGCCTATCGCGCGATCAACCTCGCGAATGTGCCAGTGTTTGCCATCCATGCCGCTGCATTTCCACGATTCTTTCAGCAAGGTCATCAAGGTGTTGCTGCGACTCTTCCGTTGGCGAGGAGGCTGCAAATTCGTACTGCGATGATAACTATCGTCCTAGCGCTGACTTTGTTTCTCTCAGCACCACTTATTCCCATCTTGACAAACCGGTCATATACACAGAGCGTTGCGGCATTGCGAATCCTGTGCATAATCCCTTTCTTCCGAAGCTTCCAATGGAGTGCAGGGGATGCACTCAGTGGAGCTGGGCTGCAGAAGTTGAGGTTGATTTTGCAGGCTTGCGCCGGATTTTTCAATCTTTGTGCGAATCTTTACCTTATTCCTCGCTATTCGTGGCATGGCGCGGCGTGGTCGAGTCTTGCAACCGATGGAGGGCTGGCGCTGTCGAGTTGGATTCTCTATTTCTTCTTGGTAGTGAAACGGCCAAAGCTAACCGGACCACAGCACCGCGAGATCGCGTCAGATTTGGCCTTTGAAGCATGACATGGGTGTGGCATTGCCAACATTGCTGCGGTACCGCAAATGATGTTCGATCACCTCGCTCGGGACGGAACCAAGGCGGTAAGCTAATTAATCTCAAGAAGCCTACCCATCGGGGGCGCGAAAACATAAGATATCCGTCAAGGAAAGCTAGCGTAGATTCGAAGTATCATTCTGTTGAGGAGCCAAATGCCGACCCATCCTAAGTTCTTGAACGAGCTGTTCTCAGATTCGCCAAAGCTCCATCATGGGGAGACGGAGATGGCTCGAACCCCTCAGCGCAGCGAATCTGGCCTAGACAACGATGCGTGGTCCCGGGTTCCATGGAATGCAAAGGGATGCTTTGGCATTACAAGGGCGGTTGGCAATTTTCTCGACGAGCATGTGAAACCCGGCTGGACAACTCTCGAGACTGGTTGCGGTCGATCGACCCTTATCTTCGCCAACGCCGGAGCGCTACATAGATGTGTAACGCCAAGCGAGAGCGAGATTTCTGAACTTCGCGCCTGGGCCTCTGCTCACAAGGTCGACCTCTCACGCACGACATTCGTCAGCAAACCATCGGAGCAATACCTGCCAACCTGCAAAGACCTAAATCTGGATTGCGCATTTGTCGACGGCAAACACGCTTTCCCATGGCCCGCCATTGATTACTTCTTCTCGGCGCAGCTGCTTAAGCGCGGAGGTCTAATGATCTTGGACGATACGAATCTTGCGCCAGTAAAGATTGTTACGGAATTCCTCAAGGAAGACATACCACGATGGGAACTGATTGCGGATATTGGGACCACTAGTGTTTTCCGCAAGCTCGTGGGCGACATAAACGACGTGGCGTGGCACATGCAACCATTCGCCACGCACAGACTCCCGCCGACCCCTCGGGGAATTAAACGTGTTCTATCGGGAATCAAGCGCAGAATCACTGGCTGAGACTTAGCCTAGGCTCAAGAAAGCCTGTAGAGGGTAGTCTGAATTATCCCTCCGCAATCAGGTCCTTGGCATAATTTCTTCTCCTCTAGCGCCTTCAGATTAAACGGCGGGCTAGTAAGCACTATACCGCTATTGAGGAAGAGTCTGAAGTAGGGTCCTGTTCGAACGTCTAGGTTGTGAGGGAATGACTCGGCCGCAGGTAGATGTTCGGTCAAAACAAGATACTTATATTTCCTCATTAGTTGTGGTAGCACTTTCTCTATCATTTTGTTGGAAAGGTGTTGCAGAACTTGTCTGATGAAAACGACTTCGGCCAGAGGAAGTTCGTCGGCAGTGATATCCAGAACCCTAAAATCGACATTCAGAGATGCGAATTTCTCCTTATTAAACGCTATAAGTGGTTCAACAATATCGCAAGCTATATAGTTTGCACACAAGGCTCTGACACGTGATCCTACTGAGAAATCTCCACAGCCGAGATCTACCACGTCGGGCTTTGTCGGAAACGAGCGCAAGAACATGTCTATTGACTTGATATACGCCTCTACAACATCGTTCTTGCGCGACCCCGAGCCAGAGTAGTACTTGTCGGATGGATCATTCGACTTTCCCCAGGCGTTTTTCGTGTAGATTAGAGTAAACGCCTCCTTTACAGTTAGGGCTTTATACCTTTCTAACACGATCCTCATCCGAAATCTGTTAAAGGCAATGAGAAGAGGGTCCGGCAAAAGCTTCCTAATCGCGTTCTTGATGTTAGTCATCATGGTCCTAATTCAGGGAGAATACAGATATCACCGTATGATACACAAGGTGATAGCAGGAAGCAAAATAGGAAGCACAATCATCTAGCAAATTGTGCGTGTTCGTATTCCTCTGCAGAAGAAGAAGACGGGGCCAAAGCATCAGGGAGCAGCAGCAGTAATGCTGTTTCGGGGCATGGTAGTCCGACTCAACGTGTTGCCACTATAGGAATATTAACATCGGCCCGAGGCGGGAGACCTTTTGACCATAAGAGGAGAGAACAAAGGGCCGGCTTTTGAAGAGCTCTTTGATAGGGAAATGCTTCCGAATCTTCGTTCAATCAGCGTCGCTCGAAGCTGGTTATTCTGTGGCTCCTCAATGCGTTTCGAGCCAAGGAATTCGAGTAACCTGCCTTCGAAGAGGTGGCTGTGACTACAGCACAACGCCCACGCATTGGTCTCGATCTGCACTTTGTGGATGGTCGCGTGCAGGGACTTCGGACTCACTGCGTCGAAATGTTTTCCCGCGTTGTCCGTGCGACTCCGGAGATTGACTTCTATTGCATTATGGCGAAGACAGAGCTTTTGCAGAAAGAAGGCTTTACGTCACCGAATGTAATTCCGGTTCGGATTCGTCGTGCCAGCCATATAGAGAGGTACGGATTCGCAATCGCCTCTGCAGCGCGAAAGCACAAATTAGATCTTCTGCATTGTCAGTTCTCCGCGCCTCCGATCGTTCCATGTCGGACTGCGATAACGATTCACGACATTCTGGCCAAGACTCATCCTGAGTACTTCGGCCGGATATATCGGCTTCTTGCAAGCATCTCTCAAACCATTGCGGTGCGCCATGCGAGCCAGATATACACTGTTAGCGAGTACTGCAGGCAGGAAATTGCGCGTGTCTATAAGATTTCGGAAGGAAAAGTGACCGTGCTTTTGAATGGCGTGAATACGGAGCGATTTACTCCTTCACTGGGTGCTGTTTACAACGAGGTGGAGCGTTACGGACTAGTCCCCGCAGGCTACATCCTCACCGTCGGGCGCCTGGAACCCCGCAAGAACCACAGGCGAATCTTCCAAGCCTACGCGAAGCTCCCCCCTGCGAGACCCCCCCTGGTCTTGGTTGGGCAAAAAGATTTTGGTTATCAAGGTGCATTGAAAACAATTGAAGAACTCGGTATTCAAAATGAAGTGCGCATACTTCAGGATGTTGGCGATGATGAGCTGCCCAAGATTTATAGGAATGCAAAGATCTTCATCTACGCAAGTTTGGCAGAGGGGTTCGGGATGCCGGTCCTCGAGGCGATGGCCGCTGGGGTACCGGTGGTTACCTCCAACAATACAGCACTGGTCGAAGTGGCGGGAGATGCTGCCGTGTTAGTTGATGCAACAAGCGTCGATAGCATCGCGAAAGCGCTGGAAGACTTATTGAGAGATCCGACTGCACGGGAGAATTTGATAAGGCGGGGCCGTGAGCATTTACAGAGGTTCACTTGGGATAGGTCCGCGGAGTTGTTGCGCAAATCCTATTTCAACTTGCTCTCAGGTGCGCAGACAAATCGTGTTTTGGAATGAGGACAATAAGTCGGTAACACTTGCGGCGATTGTGAAGTTGGGGATCATGCGACTTTTGATTCTGGGAACACGGGGCATACCGGCAAAACATGGCGGGTTTGAGACATTCGCCGAAGACCTCGCATATTACTTAACCACGCGCGGGCATCATGTTGCTGTGTATTGCCAAGGAGAGCACAATTCAGAGGTTTATGTCGATGAATGGCGGGGAATCACCCTCATCCATTTCCCCAGCCATTCCGGTGCGGTCGGCACAGTAGAGTTTGATATCTATTGCGCACTCGACGCACTCAAGCGCAAGGGTCTAATCCTCACTCTTGGATACAATACTGCGGTCCTTTCCGTTCTATATCGACTATTCGGTCGTACTCAGGTCCTGAACATGGACGGCATCGAATGGAAGCGTGCCAAGTGGTCAACGTTTGCCCGTCTTTGGCTTCGGATCAATGAGTACGCAGGTGCGATGCTCGCCAATCACCTCGTCGCAGATCACCCTGCAATCCGTGAGCATCATCTGCGCCACGTTAAGCCTGCGAAGATCAGCATGATTCCTTATGGCGCGACCTGCGAAGCCACGAACTGGGAACCCGAATCGCGCCTCAGTCAATACAAGCTGAATCCGCGTTCGTATGCGTTGGTGATTGCTCGCACTGAGCCGGAAAATTCAATTCTCGAGATCGTTCAAGCATATTCTAGTAAGAAGCGCGGTATGCCCCTCGTGATCCTTGGCGAATATGATAAGAATCGACCTTATCATGCGAAGGTTATGGATGCAGCGAGTAATGAGGTTTTCTTCGTAGGTGCCATATATGACAGGGAAGTCGTGAAAATGTTGCGCAACTACGCTAAGGTGTATATCCATGGACATCGGGTGGGCGGAACGAATCCGTCGTTGATCGAATCTCTGGCTTCCGGGAACGCTGTCATTGCTCACGACAATCCCTTCACGCGTTGGGTCGCCGGAGAGGGGGCGAAGTTCTTCCGCAGCGGAGAGGAGCTCTCCGGCATTCTTGACAACATTTTTGTAGACGAAAGTTTGTTAGAGGCGATGAGGCGGTCAAGCATCCAGCGTCATGCTGACTACTTTACTCAACTTGCAGCGTTGCAGAGTTACGAAGAACTCCTTGAACGATTTGCAAGGCCGTGATTTCCCAATGCTCCACATGATCCGAGCGGAGCATTTCAACTGTTCCTTCGGATATCGACCCACGTGGAGCTGCGGATCCGAAACCAAAGACCGACAAATCTTTGCGCTAGCTTTCTTCCTAATGGTGGCGCGCACCGGCCCGCGCGACCTGTTCCTGCGCCGCATCGAGTTCTGGGATGAGGAGCACCAGCGCACCCTGGTCTTTTTCACCAACCGTCGCCATTTCGCCGCATCCACCATCGCCCGCATTTACAAAAGCCGCTGGCAGATAGAACTTTTCTTCAAGGCCCTGAAACAGACTCTGCGCATCAAGACCTTCGTCGGTACCAGCCCCAACGCCCTGCAGACGCAGATCTGGACCGCGCCGATCGCCATGCTCCTGCTCAAGCATTTGCAGCTTCGCTGCCGCTTCGGCTGGAGCCTGCCCAATCCGGCTGCTCTCTTTCGCTAGCAGTTATTCGTCTATCGCGACCTCTGGCTGTGGATCGATGAACCCTTCCAGCCTCGGCCCATGCTCACCGACGCCGCACAGCAGATGCTGCTCTTTGCGTTAACTAACTCGGACAGCACGAATGCCAACCTCAAGCCGCAAACGATAGCCATGGCATGAGAACACCACAGTTTTCTCCATGCCGCCGCTTCGCTCCATGCTAATTTGAACAGCAGTGAGTGTGATGATCCCTGTTCGGAAGCAACTTATCAACGCGCTTGCGGAATGGGGATCTTGTTCGGGGATTCCGCGCAGTTATCAAACTCGTCCAAGGGTGGCCGCAAAACAGGAGCACCATTACCGTGATTTCGGCTCTCGTTCCCTTGCTCTGCCCATTTTCGGCGTAGTACAGCTAACGCACGTCAAATCTCCCAACTTCGGAGTCACGATGTCATTTAGGCTTATCAAACAACTTGCATGGTGGATTGTAATCATTCTTCCGCCAGTCTGCTTTTATTACCTTCTTATGGAGTCAGTGAGCAGCATTCCGTTTCTCGACGACTACAATTCGATTCTGTCTTTTCTTCTTCACTGGAAAGAAGATCACGGATTTCAGCATGTCGTGCGAATCCTATTTTGGCAGCACAATGAGTATCGGCTAATGTTCGAGAATGCCATCGTCAGCGCGCAGTATGCGATGCTTGGACACACAGACATTAAGGCACTTTGCATTTTGGGCGACTTGTTTGTTCTTCCTATATTTGGTGCACTTCTATTGATCTGGAAGACGGGACAAGCTTCTGGGACCTCCACCGCCATTGTTTTTGCCCCGGCATCCTATCTTCTATTTCAACTGCAGTATTACTCCGCAGTAAATGACGCAACGACCTCACTGCAATACCTGCCTGTAATTCTATTCGCACTGCTTTCGTGCTACCTCATCACGAGAAAAGATGCACTTTCTTTTTCAGGTGCGTTATGCTGCCTGGCTCTGAGTATAGCGTCTTCGGGGAACGGGTTTTTCCTGCTACCGATCGGGTGCATCATGTTCATACAAAACAAGGGCTACGAGAGGTTGATCGTGTGGTTAGCGACGGGCGCTGCGATGTCTCTCATTTACTTCTCGCACGGATATAACTTTCATAAAACGGAAGGTGGTACAAGGGGTCTATTGAGTGGCTTTGCGCATTTTTCTCCAACTTTTGCGGCGGCGTTCCTTGGTTCCACCGGAACGACCTCGAGGCCTGTACCCGCAATTGCTCTAGGCATTCTCCTCCTGGTCGTCTTTGTCATTGCCACCAAAGATCGGCTCTTCGCAAGTAACCCCGCTCTGTATTATTCGATGCTCTTTTTCATAGTGACCGCGATGGCCGTGTCCGGCCTTCGGTCCGACTATGGGGCCGGGGTACCCACCGCCCTTGGTTCGCGTTATCGAATTTTCTCCGTGACAATGGTGATCCTTACCTACTTTTATCTGGCTGGCAAGTATCGTGATATCCAATGGAATCGTGCTTTCGCCAGGGCGATCCCGGTGGCACTTTGGATCACATTGCTTGGGTTTACTATTGCCTCTGATTGGGCCGGCGAAAAGCAACTCCTTATGAAACGGCAAAGACTTGAATTCGCCCTCATGCGCTGGTATCGACATGAGCCTCCGTTGCCAATGACTTCTGAAGGGGCAGACGATTATACGGCCAGGATGGCGAGTTTGGGGTTCTTCGAGCCGATCGAACCGACTTTATCGAGTTCCATTCATGAGGGAATTTATAGGCTGCCGCAACTTCCCGGTCAGCACTGACTCCGAGTGGCTCCAGCCTTGCATGGCACCTCGATCAAAGTTCCCCGGGGAGTATCGGGGTGGACGAGAAGGCGTTCCGCAAGGGACATAACAATCTGACACTGGTCAACAATCTGGAGCGCAGCCGGGGTGCCGTATGTAGCCGAGGAGCGCAAGCAGAGCAGTCTGGGCGAGTTCCGGGGAAAGCTGACGAAGGAGTAGATAGAGAGCATCGGTGCGGTAGCGATGAACAGGTGGAATCCGTTCATCGCGTCGGTGGAGGCACATCTGTAGGATGCGGCAAAGAAGATCGTATTCAACAAGTTCCATGTGGCGCAGCATTTAGGAGAGGAAGTGGACCAGGTGCGTCGCGAGGAGCATAAGACTCTGAACGTTGCAGGCAACGGCCTGCCTGACGGGACGCGCCACGACTGGCTGCGCAGCCGGGCGGCGACGGAGCCGAAGGACCGGCGGGCTTTCGACGAGCTGAGAAAGAGCGGGCTGCAGATGGCGCGGGCATGGGCACTGAACAAGACGGCGATGGTGCTGAATAGCTACGCGTATGAACGGCCGGAGGGAAAGCATATCCGTTGGTGGTAGAACAGGACGGTGAGGAGCCAGCAGCGGCCGATGCTGGAAATGGCGCGCATGCTGAAACGGAGATTTGAGAACATTATCACCCACCTGCGACACCAGATTACGAACGCTGCCAGCTGATCGATCAACGTTAAGATTCAGTGAGTGAAATACAGGGCCCGCGGCTATCACAACAAGCAGAACTTCATCCACGCGATTTATTTGCATTGCGGCGGTCTCGACATGGCACCCGTATCCGCTAAATTGTCGGAAGCGCCTTGTTCTTGAGGCGCTGCATACCGCTTATCATGATTTGTTGATTCCGGCGGGTACCTTCGAGAACAGAAATGGAGGGTATAATGGTGCAATCGGGAGATTTCGATGAAGAAGGTCCTTGTTACAGGTTCTTCGGGTCTAATTGGATCCGAAGTATGTCTTTATTTTGCCGGTGAAGGCTGGGAGATCCACGGGATAGACAATAATCAACGCGCTGCATTCTTCGGACCCAAGGGGGATACGCGCTGGAATCAGCGCCGGCTCGAGCGCACGGTTAAGGGTTTTGTCCATCATGAGCTGGATATTCGCGACCGCCAGGGAATACTGGACATACTGAAGCAGGTCAAGCCTGATGCCATTGTTCATACGGCGGCACAGCCAAGCCACGATCTCGCCGCCTCGATTCCGTTTGATGACTTCGATACCAACGCCGTGGGCACCTTGAATCTGCTCGAGGCGACGCGCAGGTACGCGCCCGAATCGCCATTCGTATCGATGTCGACGAACAAGGTTTACGGTGACGCGCCCAATGAACTACCGCTCAAGGAGCTTGAAACCCGCTGGGAGTATGCGGACGAAGCTTATCTGAATGGCATTCCAGAGACGTTCAGGATCGACCAGTCGAAACACTCAATCTTCGGCGCCTCAAAGGTTGCGTGCGACGTGATGGTGCAGGAGTATGGCCGCTATTTTGGCATGCCCACCTGCGCGTTGCGGGGCGGCTGTCTCACCGGGCCCAGTCACTCGGGGGTCGAGTTACACGGATTTCTGAGTTACCTGGTCAAGTGCAACGTGACAGGAACGAAATACAACATTTACGGGTACAAGGGCAAACAGGTGCGCGATAACATTCACTCACTCGATGTTGCGCGTTTTATCGCAGCGTTTATTGCTAAGCCCCGGGCCGGAGAGGTTTATAACATCGGTGGAGGGCGCTCGAACAGCTGCTCCATTCTGGAAGCCTTTGCGAAGATAGCCGCTATCTCAGGCAAATCGATGGTCTACGAGTATCAGGAACAGAACCGAGCGGGCGACCACATCTGCTATATCAGCGATCTGCGGAAGATGAAGGAGCATTACTCGGGGTGGGATATTTGGAAATCGCTGGACGACATCTTCTTGGAAATCTACGCCTCGTGGGCAGATCGGGAGAAGACAGCCGAGTGAGAATGGCGGGGCGGGCGTCCCGCGGCAACACACGAGCGATCTGGGCAATCTGTGGACGTTCTGCTGGATTATCGCGCTGGCACCCACATCTGTTGTTACAGTGGTGGGGCTGGGATGGCGATTCACTATCCTGAACTGGAAACTACCGAAACTCTTATGCGGACAATCGCCCAAATGAGCGTGTCGCAATCTGCGCGGTTGGTAAAGGCTTAGCAACATGAGAATCCTCATCTCTGGGGTATGTGGTTTTGCTGGCAGTCATCTGGCTCGTTACCTGTTGGAATCGCGCCAGGATGTTTCGATCATCGGAATCGATAATCTTGCTCGATTGGGCAGCGAAACGAACCGGGTATCTCTGAAATGCCTTGGCGTGCAATTGATCCATGGGGACATCCGGTCAGCCAGCGATCTGGAGACGCTTCCGGCGGTTGACTGGGTCATCGACGCTGCCGCGCAGCCAAGTGTGTTGGCTGGCCGCGACGGGAAGACAAGCACGCGCCAACTGCTGGAACACAATTTGCTGGGCACCATCAATCTGCTGGAGTATTGCCGGGCGGCGCATGCCGGCCTTATTCTGCTCAGCACCAGCCGCGTTTATTCGATTTCCGCATTGTCGAGTTTGCCACGGCGTGTAGAATCATCGGCTTTCGTGCTCGATTCCGGGCAGCCTTGGCCCGCAGGGGTTGGGCAAGCCGGCGTCATTGAGGGGTTCAGCACCGAAGCTCCGATCTCCCTTTATGGTGCTACCAAGCTGGCAAGTGAGCGGCTCGCACAGGAGTACGCCGCAGGTTTTCAGGTTCCGCTCTGGATCAATCGCTGTGGTGTATTGGCGGGAGCCGGACAGTTTGGCACTGCTGAACAGGGAATCTTTTCTTACTGGGTCAACGCGCACTTCGCCAGGCGCACGTTGAAGTACCTTGGTTTTGGCGGTCAGGGATTCCAGGTTCGCGACGCATTGCATCCGCGCGATCTCGCTTCCATGGTGGAGATCCAGATGCAAAGCGGGGCGCAGGGCCAGCTCTTCAATCTCTCTGGCGGCCAGGCAAACTCGATGTCTCTGGCGCAATTGACTGCGTGGTGCAACGACCGCTTCGGTCCGCATTGCCCGGTAGAGGATGGTTCCGATCGTCCATATGATGTTCCGTGGCTCATTCTGGACTCCGGCAAAGCGCTTGCCGCAACCCAATGGAAACCCCAGATCAGTCTGCAACAGATTCTCGAAGAGATCGCCGAACATGCTGTGACCCATCCCGATTGGCTATCAAAATGCGAAGCATGAACATTCCGCCTCCGGAAGCGCCTACGCTCAATCTCTTGTCGGTGGTCATTCCGGCAAAAAACGAGGAGGGCTGCATTGCATCCACGGTCGAACATCTCCACCTGGAACTGCGCCTCCACAACATCCCGCACGAGATCATCGTGGTGGATGACGGCAGCAGCGACCGGACGGCGGAGATCATGACCGAACTCGCCGGCCGCATTCCGGAAGCACGGTTGGTGACGAATGGGCCGCCGCCCGGGTTCGGCCGCGCGATTGCCCATGGACTGCGCCATATGCATGGTGATGCCGCCGTGATCATGATGGCGGATGAGTCGGATGATTGCCGCGATGTGGTGCGCTATTGGGACAAGCTGAACGAGGGCTGGGATGCTGTCTTCGGATCGCGTTTCATGAAGGGCGGTGGGGTGATCGATTATCCCTGGCTCAAACTGCGCCTGAATCGAATCGCTAACCTCTTCATTCGCGCCTTATTTAGAGTGTCGCTAAACGACACGACGAACGCATTCAAGGCATACCGCCGAACCGTGATGGAAGGGTGTCAGCCTTTGCTCTCCGCGCACTTCAATCTAACTGTTGAACTCCCACTGAAAGCGATCATTCGAGGCTACTCCTGGACTGTGATATCGATTACATGGCGAAACCGGAGAACCGGAGTTGCGAAGCTGAAGATTCAGGAGATGGGCAGCCGTTATCTGTTCATCTGTTTGTACCTGTGGCTGGAGAAGCATCTGAGCCGCGGAGATTACAAGAAGGCGGCTGCATGAGCTTTCCACATTCGCCAACCGAATTACAGCGATTATATGAAAGACGCTTTGCGGGCAAAGCGAGTATCGCGATAAAGTTTGGCGGGTGCTGATCGACGAATAATTCACGCGGTGTATTGCAGCAGGCGCACTGTTCTGGATAAGGGCTGCAGGTGCTGCGAGTTCATAAACAACGTGGTTCGGTCCGATGGCCCATAATGTATGATCCGCCGCGTCGCTGCAAGAGCGAAGTCGGTGGTGGGATAGTCTGCGAAGATGTATCCGGCCTGTTGGCGTGACCTAATGGGATGGACCCGCCTCGTAGAGGTGAGTTGATAGGCTCACCACGAGGAGGACGAACCATGAAGGTGGTAGCGGCTGTAGGGCTGGACATTGCGAAGCAGGTATTTCAGGTGCA